>Ga0209282_1001229_pt1 | contig 13867 bp, 9 predicted proteins | sample Mtrugardesep15_FD_187529 | JGI IMG/M metagenome (GOLD analysis project Ga0209282, IMG submission 187529) | Root nodule microbial communities of legume samples collected from California, USA - M. trunc garden sep15 (SPAdes) (version 2) | ecosystem: Host-associated > Plants > Roots > Nodule...
AATAGGGGGGGATATATACATGGAATATGCATGAAGCTAAACACACCTTCAAAACATTGTGGGGGCCACTAGCGTATGCCGTAGAGGTGTTTGGGGGTGTGATTTTGATACTAAAAGTCATCGAACCACAAGATGAAAAAAACACGTGGTTTGGTTTACTTTTAAAATAAAATTTGAACCAAACCAATTTGGTTTAGATTGGATTGGATCAATTGGTGGGGTTTTTTTTAGACAATATAATTTTTTGTTTTCTACATTCAAATCAAGTTAAAAAGATAAAACACAACATATTTTCAGCAATGTTTCTAACAATGCTTTTAATTTTATTTTCATAAAACAATGTTTAGGACCGTCAATTATTAGAGTTCTCAAAAGAGACTACCTAGTTTGTTTAGGGCCGGCCCTAATAGACTTCGGGTTTTGTGTAAAAATAATTATATTTAAAAATGATAAAAATAATGACATCTTTAATTATTTAAAAGTAAAAAAGAAAACCAATGATTTTTTTATTTTATTTTTTAATTTTACTTTCGTATGGTTAAATTGTTACTCCAATATTAGCATAGGCGACCCATTAGTAAATGTTAAAAAAATCGAGAGCTTCTCAAAAACTATATTGAGAGCTAAATCTTCATTTACCCCTTCACAGGTAGAACCCTAACTGTTGATGCGCTGCGTACAATCCAATTGTGCGAGGAAGAAGACAAAATGCAGCGACCGATAATTTCTGAAGCAACAGCACAATCGGCGGACAAGATGAGCAGTTTACCGGACGCGATTCTGAATCAGATTCTGTCTCGTCTCCCTACCAAAGAGGCAGTTGCCACAAGCATTCTCTCAAAGACATGGATTCATCTCTGGAAATTTATTGACGTTATCGATTTCACCGACATCACACTGCATGATACTGATTCTACTTACAGTTTCAATGATTCTATGCACTCCATTTTGCACTATCTACATTCATGTTAAGAACAAAAGATCACGAAATCGACAGGGTTGTTCATTTTATTCAAATCCAGGAGGTTGGTTTTATTTTGAATATCATGCATTGCTACTTCAATCTATACAAACACCGACATTTCATATTGACAAAGCCTGTCATCATATCTTAGAATTTGCACTATTCGTAACTTTTTAGGCCTAGAAAGTGAGCTTATGTTAGCAAAATATATTTTGAAGAATGCAAAAAATCTACAAATCTTGGAAATCTGGAACCAAAGGGAGCAAGCTAATATAGAAAGAGCATTGTCCACATGCCCAAAGGCCTCTGCAACATGTCAACTTTTATTTTACTGATAACATATAGACTATGTAAATACTAGTTTCTCTATCCTGCTTGCTGTTTCATTAGCTTCTATTTGGTTGTTTGAACTTTCGGCTATTATGAACGTCATGACTTTGTCTCGGCTGCATAAATGAAGGAAGAATGATCTTTAAATGATTTAATTTTCACTCATCTACCTTACCTGTTTATTTATTGAACCTGTTTATGACTTCAATTACATCAAGTCTTATCCGTTATACAGATACTTGTATGCTAATTTCATATTTGATGCGCAACCACAAGGGGCAAAGGGTTGTGTATTAAGATCACATAAGTAGATGTCTTCTCAAAGGAATCCATGTCTGTCTTTTGGAAATTTTAAGATGTGGGAGACAATATTCATATATTAAATCCCAATGGGGCACTAACTATATGATATTTCGTATGAGTGGCCTGCGGAACAATTTTGGTGTTTTCTTAGAATATTTTGGTACCGTTTGTTAATGGGTTTTCTGCTTTCCCAATTGATTGTCTGTTGTTTCTTTGTTCTGAACCCTGTTTATATTTGAGTTGAAGTGCCTATTGTACTCTCATTTTAGTATATAACTTATTTGTGTGTGCGCGCGCGTGCGAACGATGAGAAAGATTGTAATCTTAGTGTGTTCAAACTTCAAATGCTCCCTATGTGATGAATGTGGATCTACCTGTTTGTAATTAAGTGCTATAAGTTGATACATCAGTTTGTGGAGTCTTCCTCTATAATTTTGGTTTTGTACTTTGTTTCATTATTACATGCTTAATTTCTAAATTGACGTCCAAGAGGAACAAACACGGCTTCTCTAAATTGAAGAGGATAGCAAATTACTCATTCACTTTAGTGGGACGTATGGAGGATCTCAAACATTGATATGAAATGTAATGGTTGTTATTATGCTAAAATATATCCGTATTTGTCACAAACAATTGATTTATTAGAATCTGGTTTGCCATCAAATGTTTCCTTCTAAAATTTGCCTTATGCTTTAGACGAAAGTTTGTCTACGTTGATCCATGTGCTTTAGGCTCAATTGAAAGTAAATATATCAATGTTCAGGTAAACCTTTTTTGTGATGCCACTATTGAACGGTTAACTGATATCAGTTTATTGCATAACTCAGTCTAGGGGTAGTTTTTTAGTCATAAGCATATCTCCGGAGGCTGAGAAAAGGATTAAGATCACACCACCACACCTATGGTGAAGGATTCACCTCTCTACTTTATCTTCAGAGTTGCAGATGGGTAGACTTTGTTCTCAATCTCATTTTAGCAACATGATCTTTGATGACCTCTATTAGAGTTACGGATGTTACTATTTTGTGTAACTTCTGATTAAAAGACCTCCGTTTGTCCAAGATGGTGTTGAAGTCGTTGAGAAAAAAATCCAAAAAACACGGACAATTTTCTTTTTGTCCCCGATGTCTGAGCTGATCTGATCTATCCTATGAATTTTACTGTGCTATTTTGGTATTGGTTTCAGCTCGGTCTCTCATTTTTAAAAGAAATTCATTTTAGTGATGTAGCATACTGCTTTCTGAAAGCAATATTTTCTACTTTATTAAGCTCTGTATATTGAAATTTGATAGATTAATACTTGACAGGTAGACTATCTTAGAATCGTTAAGCAATATAAAACTTTTAGAAATAGATGGGCGGAGTTAGGGAAGGAAAAAAAAAATCAAGTATATGGATTAGTTGTAGAGATGTTAAGAAGCAAATACATAATTTTACTAGAAAGGTTTTTTTTTTCTTCTGAAAGAATTTTACTTGAAGTTATAACAAATAAGAATAAAAATGTTCTCTTAATGATATGAAAATCGTACCCAAAATTGAACATATTAGAGGGGGTTGGGATCCAACATGAGAAAAAAAATGAACATGAGAGTTTGAGGTTTATTTAGTACTGGTACTGGGTAACTAGATGCTTTTACATTTTTCAAAAACTTGATCAGGAGGATTCATTTGTCTGGCCATGTGTATTAGTAACTAGATGCTTTTCCATTAGGCTTATATATTCACCTTGAATGGAGGTGTCATGGTGAGCTATGTGTTGGCTAGATGTTTAACTTCTTTCCTCCATTCATGCAGTAGCACCTTGTTCTCTAGGTGTATAATGAATTCCAAAGACAATTGAAAAGAATGAATGTTCCTGAATGCTAAGACTAAGCTACTATAAAAAAACCTTTTTCACCTTCATTCATTTTAACAATTACATCCATCGACTCCCAACAAATAGCTTTTGCATATTCTAAAAAGCTAACTAATGACTCACTCTAATGAATCTATCTAGTTAATTTTTTAAGAGAAATGATAAGTAAACACAAAATTGGTGTGATCGTGCCACAAATAGCTTAATTTTTAGATGGTTGTTTCAATAGTTACCTCAAAATAGCTCACTTAGCTGCTGAAAAAAACAATCGTGAGTTACGACCCGATCAGAAATTACACATAAAAATAGTCGATTAAGAGTTACGACCAGATCGGAAGCAAAATTGAGGTGCCTATTGAACAACTCTCTAATTCTTTAAGTCAATTGAACCTAAATATATTCAGTTTGAGCTCATGTTGAGTCGTCATATGGACAAATAAACAAATCAACTTTTAATAAAGAAAATTGTAAAAAAAAAAAAAAATAGTTAATAAACATAGGGACGAAGAGAAGTATATTAAGAGACTCAATAGAATACAGACAATTTTCGCTGACCATAAACCAAGAAGCAAGAATATGAAACCAGCTAAGGAATGCATAATACGGCCTTGGATTCTCTCAACCGTGAAAAAAACAAAAAAACTTGAGAGGGTTAAGTGAATGTCTTCGCCATTAAAATGTATTGGATTTTACAACTTATGGAGTCTAGTGCATTTTAATGGTAAAATCATTCACATAATCCTTTTAAATTTTTTGTTTACGATTGAAAAATACAAATAATACATATGTAATGTAAATAGATGTATTTTATAATGTTGAGAGAGAGATAGAGTTTGCTTTGCAATGAAAAAATCTATGTAACATTTTCATTTTCCAAACTTGCTTCAAATTTATGTGAGCAATGCCCTCGTCCATGAATTTTGAAAGGTGGCTCAAATCAGCATTCACATGGTGAACAACTACATCAAACAAGTCATTCATTGGATTTGGCGTTGGAAGATTAATATAAAAGATGTTATTTAAACTCACTTCTTCGCATGAACATGTGCTCTAAGAACATACAATTCAAAACACTTTCTTCCAGCCAGGTATAAATAATAATGAACAATTAATCTAAGCGTATGACAACTTTTCTTTGCTTAATAAAAAAAATAAATAGCAAGAAAACAGACTTTGAGCTGACATGGTAAAAGACGTTGAAATACAAAAACAGATATGAAAATCATTTTTTACCAACAAAACACATCCCGGATGAAAATTAATCAGGTAAACTAGAAGAAAAATTGATCTCAATCGAGGCATTGCATATCCGCCCATGCTTAGGCATAGACAACAAAACAAATGTGTATTCCTTTTGACAGAGGCGTGTAGTAACCCTAACACGCAAAATTATATCATTCCTAGCTACGAAGTTTTCAGCAACTGGAAGGATGCGAGCAAAACCATCCTACCAAAAATTAAAATAACAATGCAAGAAAATTGGAAACAATGTCTGAACTTGAAAAGAATATCATCCAACCATGCTTGAGAACTCAAGCAACCTCAGCACTCCTCTGTTTATTTATGGTCCCTATTCGCTGGTTTCCTAAGTTTCTTAAGCAAACTATAAATTGTCGTCATTGTGGGTTACTTCATTACTTTGCAATCTCTGCAACCTCTGCGATGGGAGCAGGAGCAGCACCACCAGTGGTTGGCCTAACAAAAAGAACAAAAAAATTATTAGGCGGATCATTCCACTTAAGAACAAATATATCACAGACAAGCATTTATAAAAACTTACAGCCCCACAAAGACTTTGAAAGCATCATATATTCCCCACTGGGCTCCGGTAAGTGTTCCAATCATAACAATACGGAGAGGGAGACCTCTGGTGAAAAGACCCACCACACCAAACTTCTTAACAGCCTGCATCAAACAGTGGATAACATCCATCATATTAGATATACATATAGAAAACATACAAAACGCAAAACAATTACATAGATATGACCTAGTTGAAACTCACATCACCAACTGTTGCACCTTTGGCGTTGTTCAGAAAAGAGACAAGGTTATCAGCAGGATGAGACACAATTGCACAAAGTACACCAGCAATGTATCCACCAGCAAAACTGACACCAAGTTGCAGCCCTTTGCTGCACTCGTTCTTTGGCTGTGGGATGGCATGCTTATAGATCTGCTCAACAATGGTCTCAAAAGAGGCAAATTTCATCATAGTGTCTGCAAGAAATAATATAATTTAGTTCTACATGTCTTATCATCAGGTATCATCCCCTTAGGTTCCATCATAAGTTATCTTCCTAATCATAACACATAATGACATGAACAAAACAAGCTGCAAACTTAAATTGCAGAACAGTAAACTTCACCATCAATATTCATACCAATGATTTTCATCATTTCTCAGCAAACAACGATGACAGTAGAAGATATGTAAGTAGGAATAAAAAAAAATCCATAAAAGGATAAAGGTGCTAAGTATTACTAAAATATTATTCATGACAACATAAAACAAATCGTGCACTGAGAATGCATTGTTACATGAAAGTGCTAAAAATGTCATGATTTATGCAATACAGATCATTTAGAGCTTTTCGTATAAAGACATTCAAAAGAATGCGACAACTTATATCCTTGACAAACTTTAGGCTTCCTCTTCAATGAATTTTCTAAAACTAATAAGTAGAAGCAGGTAATTAATCCTAAATGATAAATTCTAACAACAAAAATATCAACAGACAAGAATATTTAGATTAAAAATTGACTTGAAGTCCAACAAGGTAGTGCAACATGGCTAACAATCATGACATGAGAAGCAACATGATATAACAAAAAAATAATGTGCAAACTGGAATGCCTCGGATGGTAACGTAAGTGTAACAGGAATTGAACAGCATTCAAAGTGTCCACTCAACAAGAAGGAAATTTCAGTATAGTGCAAACGACAAACTTCAGATGTAGAACTTACATGGAATCTGCCTTCCCCATAGAGGCACTAATCCCTTGTACAGCCTGAAATCAAAAGATATTTAATTAGACCACATCCTAATTCCTAGCAAAGATCAAAAGCAAAATAATACAATCACACTCATAGAGAAATTTTAACGCTGACAAAGTTTATAAGCATACCCCAAAGCTCCTTCAGACTTGACAAATTTTGGGAGCCCATCACCAAGACCTCTTGCGAAACCGGGCTGAGTTTGAACACGGACTTTAACAGCCTCAAATGGGCAAAGTGCAACGTCGGCAATAACTTCAGCAGATGCTGAACCAGCAAGGTAGATCAAGGTCTTGTATTTGGCTGCATACTCGGGGCCAGCAATATCAGAATAGTACTTCTTAAAGAACTCATAGAACCCAAATTTGCAAGCACCCTGTGCACTGTAACCAAGTAATGTAGGGACCCATCCTCGGAAAAAGCCCTTAACTCCCTGCTCCTTGAACAAAACTCCAAATCCTGATGAGATGCTCTTGTACTTGGCAGGGTCAATCTGAAATCAACAATCAAATAACAAATTAGAAGTCAGAACACAATTAAGAGCTACAACCAACTAAACAATTCGAATCCTAACACCAACAAAACAACCAGTTTAACAATGCTAGTAATTATCATTGACAATAGAACACATGCATCAAGACTACTTGTCACATATTCACGGAACAATAGCAATTAGTTCAAATTTTGCTATGCATTAGCAATATAGCATCGTCATAACTGTTATCTAACAACACTACTGCACACATAAAATCACCTATTCAGTACTTCAAGATAAACAAAATACGAAGTCAAATAATTAGTTGATGTACCAAATACGAATATTCTTCAAAATAATCAAACTCAAAATCTCAACAGAGTAAAACACAGCTAGAATAACGAGTCATAATCCAAGAAAACTACAGGATTTTTAGACAGTAAACTGCATAAAAACAGCATTAGAAAGCTTCATAGTAACAAAATGTAATTGAAATCAAATCTTAACAGAGCACAAATCAAACGATCCTTAAATTTAACACACACAACAAGAGTACTAAAGCACTGAAACTTTTAATCAAAGGTGTGTCCGGTGTCGAACCCGACGTGACAATGACTGATGTGATTACGTACGATTTTATCATTTTTAATTACTACCAATGTCGACGTGTCAATGTCGGTGTGAGTAACTGTTTGTGTCGTGACTCATGAGTAGTGTATGTGCTTCATAACTATTTGTAACTACTAATCACAGATGCAGCAATCCAAGACTAACAAACTAGTATAAAGTCATCAACTAAGTCAATGTTGCAGTTATGAGGATTCATCACAACACAATCCTACTCAAGATCTCAAGCACCGCAAAAACAATGAAATTTAAAGTACATGATCAAAGAAAACTGCAAAATTCACAGTAAAAAACTAAAAAAGAAAAACATCGCAAAGCTTCATACTAACAAAATCGTAATTGAAATTCAACAAAGAACAAATCAAACAATCCTCCTAATTTAACATACAACCAGTATCAACAGGTTCGCAGATCTACTACCAAAACAACAGTATCACAATCAAATCAAGATCCACAACAATTCAATAACATTCATACAAGCATTTCACAGATCTAAACACCTTCAAATCAAAGATGAATCGCAACAAGTTAAAACAATAAAATCCAGATCCAAGAAAAAGAAGAATAGTATTAGACCTGCATATTACACTTGACTAAGTCAAGAGGAGTAACAGTCATATGAGTAAGACCACAGCTAAGAATTCCACCAGCAGTACAAGCAGCATAGAAAGCAGGCGAATACATCTCGATCTTGCCAAAAGGTTCCTTAGGAGAAGGAATCATGAATCTACCGGATCCAGTTCCATGGAGTGAAGGCGGCGCGGCGGCGGAAGGAGCGGGACCGGAACTGACGATCTGGTGAATAACCGGTAGGGTTTTGGTGGATGAACCGTAGAGAAATGAAGGAATCATGTTTCTACGGTTAGAGGAAGAAGAAGATTCTGATGAAGATTGAGCCATTGCGAGAGAGAATTCGTTAATCGAAGTGAAGCAAAATGAAATGCGAGAGAGGAGGATCAGTCTCTCCCAATTCTTTTGCTTTTTGCACCAATCACTTTGTTTCCACAATTCCACTCTTTACTTTATATCGCTGTGATCAATTTTATATGGACCGAAATACCCCTTACATTTTGTTGGAATTATCGCGTTGACACTGTTAAAATTACAGTGTTTTTTTTTAGAGAAAATGAAATGGCCTAAACTTAGTGGAATATTCCGTGAATCTGCCCAACCAGCGGGTTAAAAGGGAGATTAATCGATTTAGTATCTGAACGTGGACTCTATTAGTCGTTTTAGTCCTTAAAATGACCGATAGTGTCTATATTCAAGGACTGTTTTGCATTTTCTCTATATTTATGGACTAAAATGACTATTTCTTTTTCATTCAAGGACTAAAGTGACTAATTCCCTGAGTTAAAAATAGATAATACTTTTGTAAAAAAAAATAGAGAATACTAGTAAGATGAATTTCATCTCGTATTATTTATAATTTTTGTAAAGTTATATTATTTGGTTATTATGATGTAGAATGCACTTTCTCTTCCAAACTTTTGTTTTAAAATAAAAATAACAAATTTTATTGTGATCAAGAATTATAAATAAGTATTTATAAAGACTAATATGATAATAAGTAAGTATATTGAAGGATTAATATGACAATATAATGAAACATTTTAACATCATATATTATTTTGACTAATAGAGTGTATAATCATGGACTATTTGAAAATTTTGATACATTAAAAGACTATTGTTTTCATAGACTAAAATGACTATTATCCATTTTATTTTCTCATCTTTTTTATCTTTTCGTTTTCATTAATTTTGAAAAAGAGATGCTTGAAAGAGAGAATGTATGTGTCTTTAAATGGTTATGGTTTCCTAAGAAGGCAAAGTGGTAAAGAGTTGTTATTTTCTATTGTTGCGAAATTTAAATAAGGTGTAATGTTCTTATTCCTTATACATTGAAGTGGTAAGGTTCCAAAAGTACCACTCAGTTAGTAGCTGCTATAACATTTGGTTTGATGTGGCACGTATTCGAAAAGAAAATTGAAGTAATAGGAGTTTGTCTATCTACAAATCCACCTCTATATGAGTACATATACTTATTAGCCTCTATTTCTATTTTTATTTTTCTTGAGTTTTCTAAGAGCGAACTATATATTGGATTTGTTTCCACTCGTTTAATTGTTTACCTTCTTGTACTTTCCCTTTTATCGATAGCAGCCCTAAACATATTTAAGGTGTGTGATCGCATAAGGCCTCATATTTTTAGAGGTACCATGTTATTGGACCGTATTAGTTAAGACTAATACATACATACATTTGTGTGGGGAGGGGGAGGGAGGAAGAGAGGGAGAAAGAGTGCAAGCGTGCATGTGTGATTTATATATAAAAATGACAACAAGTTCATACTTCGTATATGACACTAAAAATCTACCTAAGGTCACACCTGCAAATATCTTGAAATGTTACCCATTTTGCTTTAGCATCAAACTCGTAATTATGAAACATTTTAGGATATTTTGAATCACATACATATATGATGTCAAAATGTATCTAATTCACGACTAAAATACCTTTTCCAATAATATTTTTTTCTATTTTCTAATGATTTTTTTTATTCCCCTTTTCGCTCTCAACCTTTGTGTTTGTAAAACTAATAATAGTGTGTGTTCGTGTGTGTGACACATAGAGAGGATCCAAACATATTTATTGTTATTATGATATTCAACCCTTTTCACTTTGTCCAAAAATAAATTTAATTTTATTGTAAGAGGTAGGAATGGTAAGTGCATTAGACACATCACGTGGACAAACATATGATGCAAAACAGTACCGTATGTTGGGCGTACACATACATGCAAAACAGTACCGTATGTTTTCTTTATTTTTCGTGCACACTTGATGCGTGAAGGCTCTGCAGATTCTACAAAACTAGAGTTCGACACGGAGGAAGAAGGCTTAGTCTTTTTCAGAGATGAGTATCTCATATGAATATTTAAACTAGAATCCTTTCTGGACATGAGAAAATTTAATCGATTAGTTAAACTCATATTTTCCACTTGCTCGTCATTAAAGTCGTGATGGACTTCTTGTTCACATTTAACAACTGCCAGGTTAATGGAGATGCTACCCATCATATCCTTGTTAACATTGGGGATTTCATTGGTATCCCAAGGTTCATCCTTGATTTATTTCTTGAAATATCAAGATACTCTAAATGTACCGCGTGCCCAATATTACCTGGTATTTTTCTATTCAACTTATTAAAAGATAAGTTCAATAATTGAACTTGAATGAGTTCAAATAAACCTCTTGGAATTTTTCTAAATAAGTTGATTACTGAAAGGTCAATTGTGCGCCTCTATGAATATGTATTGTACATAAACACATAACTTTGACCTTTTGTAACCAAGTCAACCATGGTACTAAAAGGAACAGACCCTAACTCATCCTTAATCATACAAGTCATATTGCCTATACACTTAGGAGTAGATCCTGAAAGTTGATTTTCAGTTGAATCCAAGTGATACAGTTTAGAGAGATTGAATATATCTTGTGGAATCTTTCCTTCAGATTTATTATCTCTCAATACCAACAATTGTAAATGTTATGACGTTTTATTCAGTATGAACCCAAAAAGGGTTGTTCTTATAAGTGTGCAAGTTGTTCTTATAAGTTTTTCTTTAATTCAATAACTTTTAATTTTTTGTCTTCATAAAGGTTGGGTCAAAAAGTAGGGCAACAACTTCATACTTTGCACAATATACTCAAAAAGGTTGGGTCAAAAAGTAGGGCAACAACTTCGTGCCAGTGGTGTGGACGCACGAAGTCCCATTATTTTTGCACCATATTTTAAACTCAATACATGTGTGTGCAAGTGTGTGTGTGTTAATTATACAAAAAGTAGGGCAACAACTTCATACTTTGCACAATATACTCAAAATCTCAGAGACAATCATGAGTGTATAATGTTATTCACTCAACACATTCACACAAAATAGGTTATTTTTTAAAGAGTCTTCTCTTCTACAATTGTATTCAATACATTTGATGTCCCAATATACTACATAGGACCAACTAACAATTGTATTTTATACGTTTGATGTCCCAATATACTACACAGGACCAACTAGACATCTAATAAATATAACTCACATAATTACAATATAAAAAAAACTAATTCAAATTAATGATGATCTTTTATATATAAAAAATTTATACACATTGAACAAGTATGTATAAAGTTTCCTCTAAAAAATGTATATGTAAAAGTTACTGCAAAAAAAGAAACAAGAAACTTGCACAACAATAACGATTAACATGCAAAAATTTGTCCTCGTAATAATTCATTATCCTACCAAAGAATGTTAGTGTCTAATTATAAGAACATGAAAGTACATGCCTAAAATATAGACTATATTCCTTCCCAAACAGCTGAGAAAACAAATTTTATAGTGGTGGTTGCACGTCTTTTCTAATTAAACCATTGTCTGAACTTGCTACTTAGACACCTCTAAGCAACCCAATAGCTTTGCATGTACCATGAATTTTCTACTTCTAATTAAATTTTCTATTGAGATCAAATATTTAACCACATACTTAAGAAACTCAAATTTTTTATCATTTAAATCAATTCATTGTTGATATTTTAACTTATTTTTTCATACAAAGAAGACGTAAGACCAAAAAAAAAAAAAAACTACATCAAAATTACATGTGGAGTGCAAACTCCAGCAATGAACAAATGACTGGTCTAAACATTTATAAACCATTTCAAGGATTTCCTTTTGGGAGTAATGTTAAGGATTTCGGTTTTCATTTCATGAGAATGCCCAATTTAGCATTACAAATGTGGTCCTAGCACCTCTAAAAAAAATACTGGTTCTAGCAAATAAGAAAAAAGAACCATTGCAAATGTGGTGCATTCGTAATAAAAGAAGAGATTAATGGCATTTGTTGCACAATGTTGATGAAAAAGATTACGAGAGTGGGCGATGGAATATTCTTTCGTCATAATATTGAAAGAATCATATCAATAAATTCAACGCCACCTTGTGTTGCCTCTCCATCCTCCAATTGCGTAGGCTCAACTTTTGTGCTTGAATTGATTTGGGAAACTCAAACACAACTTGACAATTTGGTGCACAAGTGCACTTATAAGACATATTCACATTTTACTACGAGGTTAACGTTGTGTAAGAGTTAAATTTCGAATTGAATTATCTACTTATTTATCGTAAATGGTGAAATTACGACCATTTAACAATTTGATAAAAAATTATCATGTAAATATTTTTACACGCATTCGATTAAATTACACCATAACGTCTCTTTTTTTGTATTTTGATACAAACCATAAATATCACTTGTATAGGTTAGTTTTTAAATTATTTCCATAAATATAAACATGGTTTGATCGGATGCAAATGTCAAAAAAATAATCAATCATCCGCATAATCTGTAATAATGGGACATTAAATTAATTTGTATTTTTGAAATAATGCAGCCTTTCCTATCCTATACGTAGAATGAATTCAAATTTGATAATTAAAGAATCTACTTAACGTTTGTCCTCCGTTATATTGCCAGCTTGTACATGATTAGGACCTTTTTAAATTCTTTACTTGTCTCTCTTTACACTTAACCCTGCTGTCTCCTTTGGTCCTTTGATAAATTTATTTTGCTGAGGCAATGAATTATCGTACATATATGTTCATGGAGAATAAAGATGTTGAATCATGGAGTTCTGCACCTATCTACCAGTCTCAATGGCTTCAAACAACAATATCAGGTTTCTCTCTTCCTTTGTCTCTTACTTGTGGTCTTTTATTATTCACATACGCATGCACTCTTAGGTGTTACATTTCTGCTGCATGGTCCATGCTACATTTTTTTTAACAAGTTATTGGCATTCTTTGACTTGACTTTGTGAATAGAAAGAAAGCGTATAATAAAGTTGGCTATAGAATTGAGGTAGTTGTGGTGGGTTTGCCTAAGGCTAGAAAATACAGTCAACAGGTTTGAAGTCAATATAGTCGATTTAAAACCTCCATTCAGAAAAGTTAGTCAAAGGTTGATTGCAATTTTGCATGTAATAAGTTGTACAAGATTTTCCATTTTGTTTTAGCTTTTAATTAAATAAATTTTGATCAAATTCATGTTGAAAAAGTAAAAGTTAAAAGAATTTGTAATATACACACGTATGTTTTGAAAAAATTGCAAAAGTGATTCATGATATATGTTTTGGGAACTGATAAAGTACAATCCCTTTTCTAGTATACACACACGTATGTTTTGAAAAAATTGCAAAGCATGTTACTAAATAAAATAAAATCAGTTATCTTGAAATCAATTTTTCCCCCTCAAGAA
>Ga0209282_1001230_pt1 | contig 13865 bp, 8 predicted proteins | sample Mtrugardesep15_FD_187529 | JGI IMG/M metagenome (GOLD analysis project Ga0209282, IMG submission 187529) | Root nodule microbial communities of legume samples collected from California, USA - M. trunc garden sep15 (SPAdes) (version 2) | ecosystem: Host-associated > Plants > Roots > Nodule...
TTTACTATAAAAAAAAAAAAAAGCATTCTTCTTCGTGAGAGTTTATGAATTAATTTATCCAAGATAACTAGATTAAAAGAATTTAAAATGGCACAAACTAGAAATGTGAAATCTCTTCCTTACTCTATACAATGTGAATGACAAATTAGTGTTTATGGTTAGCTAGCTTCTCCTTCCTAATTCCTAATTAACCTTTCTTGCTATGCATGTTTAATTTTTTACCTATAAGAATTAATTGGTGCATATTTTACAACCGTTTGTGGTGGAATTTAAACTCTTGACCTTGAAGTTAAAAAGTTAAGCTGTTACCACTACGATAACATCTCATGTGTGAAACATGTAAGAATCGTTGGTATTTACGAATTATATTTATTTTTTTAGTTTTATACTCTCTTTGGTCATATTTATAAGATAAACTTGGATCAACAAAAGTTGATGTATCTAGTTAAAAATTCAGTTCAAATACATTAACTTTTGTTGACCTAACTTTCTCTTATAGATAGGACCGGATGGAGTATATGTACTAATTCATTGAATTTCTCAGTTTGTCAAAAATAAAATTCATTGAATTTCTCTTTTAAAGCTGATAAGTAATTAATGTACCTTATTGAAAAAATTCAGTCAAAAATATGAATTAAAATAATAAAAAAATTAATGTAATAACTATTTAAAAATATGAATTAAAATATTTGGTAAGATATTTTATTTTGATTGGACTACTAAATAAATAATCCTTTTAAAAAAAAGACATTAAATACGGTCAACACCCTTTAAGATTAAAAATCTAAAAAATGTTATACAATAAATGAGTAGCTAACCGCCAATGATTATATATTGAACACTCACATATTGATCCCAAGTTAATTTCATATATCCACATGTTTTTCAACGTCGGTTCTAATTCTAGTGATATTCAAGGCAGAAGTATGAAAATTTCTCTTCTAAAGTTTATGTAAGTTTCATGCCTCGTTACTTAGTACTTATTTTATTGTTTGGTTTTATTTTTCTTATTGTTAATTGAGTTTGATTTTAATTTCTGCTTAAAATTAGTATAAAAAGCTTAAAATCATCAACAAATTACAATCAATTATATGCATAACTTTAAAAATACTTTTTTTACTCGTAAACAAGTAGCTTCAAAGAGGACCAGCCACCTCATTAATAAGAAATAGTTAGAATAAAAGTAAGACTTTTTTATGATCAAACGATAATGATTGATTGTAACAAAAAAAATGGTAATGATTGATTGACCATTTTAAAATATTTTCAATTATGTATATATGAATTAAATCTTCATTTAATTAGAAAGTAAAAATGTTTCTTTAATTTAAATTTTACAAAAAAGAAATCTTGCAAAGCAGCGATAAGAAATTCAATCTTTCATCTCTTCAATTTAATTCTTTTGTCTTTATTACTGAATTTTAGTCTATAAAACCAATGACCCTACTTTGTTCATTCATCACATGGATCTTTTTGTTTTCTTTTGGCCACGAGGCAAAAGAAAACACTAAAGAAAGTTTGATTGTATAAACCGAATTGAAAATGTGATGAAAGAACAACGTCGGATCAATGTATTTTATAGACTGAAATTTAGTAATAAAGACAAAAGTATTAAATTGGTGAAATGCATGATGATTGTGTTTCTTATCATTAATTTGCAAGTTTCATGTAAGATTGGAATTAAAGAAAGATTTTTCACTCACTACATTGATAAGGATGTAATTCATATATACATAATTGAAAATATTTTTAATATTATCAATTAATCTTTATTATTTGATCATAAAAAATATGTTTGAATTCAATTCTATCTATCTATAAAGTATGGGATGAATGCTCCTCTACGAGGATACTTGTTTTTGTATAAAAAAATATTCTTAAAGTCATGCATATAATATAATTGGTTGTAATTTATTGACGATATAAACCTTTTTATATTAATGGTATATATAAATTATATTAAAATAACAATAAAAATATAATAAATAAAATAATGAGATAAGTATCCAGTGACAAGGCATGAAAATAAATGTACTTTAAATAGAAAGATTTCATAATTTTGTTTTGTTAACAGACTATAATTTTTTTTACTGAATAAGTGGGTTTGCAATGTCTGCTACTCCGGTACCTTTCATATGTCCTTGGACTTGCTTGGTCTCCCCTTTGCCGAAGCCTTCCGTGGTTCCTCCCATGGTCTCTAATCGCTGCTTTGCACAAGCGCTCCTTAACAAAGTTCATGTTTCTGTATCTGATCTCCCAAAACCTTGTTTGAAAGGTGATTCCTTTTCAATCAAAATTTCAGAACAAGTTTACCAATCTGGTCTTTCTAATTGCAACAATTATCTTCATGGAAGATTGGTGTTGGCTCGTGGTGATAAAACGGTTTCCTCTAAAGATTTGCATGAGAAACTCTTGCGATTATGGAAACCTATTGCTCAATGGAAGATGGTTCCCCTAGGTCGAGGTTCTCCTGTGCAGATGACCTTAGAAGTGTTTGGTCAAATGGTACTTGGAACGTGAAACCAGGATTGCTACGACTTTCTCGTTGGTCTCCGAATTTTCTTGCTTCTAGTAAAAAACAAACTCATAGTAAAAAACAAACACTACTGCTTTTTTTTACATTTTTCTAATATCTCTAGAACAAGAATTAATGTTGGAAAGCATGTCGAAATTTGAAACTGACTTGGGTTATGTTTGCGAGTCTTCAGCGTATATTCATCTATTGTTAGCTACTTACTCATTTATTATACTCCTTTTAAACATTGATGTAGCATCCTTATTTATAAAAGGTTGAAAATTAAAATCAATAAAACAATTTTGAATAGTAAAATAGTACTACCTCCGATCCTATTTACAAGAAACAATTAACTTTTCAAATACATTGAATAATTTACGTATTTGGTCTAACATTTAAACCACATACATAATTTATTTAATATATATAAAAAATCAATTGTTTCTTATAAAAAGGATCGGAGGAGTATATAATACACACATACATGAACTTCTAATCTCTTGAGTAATTATACGTGCATCTATATATATATTTGTATTGTCTATGAATTTAAATTATAGTAATTATTTATAAATTCATCGATGCACACATATGTAACACTCTTTCTAACTAAGCAGTTAAGCACGAATGGTTAATTAAATTAAAAGGTTGAATCATTCATGAGAACATGAGTTCGAATCTCTCCTAAAAAAATTACTTATCACATTTACTTAATTTTCAACTGAGCCTCAAACTACAGAACCTATAACAATAGGGTTAAGAAAAAAATGTCACTTTTTTAAGGAAAAATAATTTTACAATTATTATTACGAAGCAACATAAGAGATCTTTATAGATAAATTCAAGGTATTTATGTTTAACACAGCATTGAAAGTTATTCTAAATATAGTACATTTTATAACCGAAACCAACATAAACACAATATGTTCGAAATTCTTGTGTAGTTATTAATTGATTACTGAATATTCCTTTCATCTCAAATTGTAAGAAATGACATAAGTCAGAAAAAAATTATAATCAAATTGTGAGAAATGTCTTAGATTCATGGACATTTTTGTATAAAAATAAATAAATAAGATACACGAGAAATGGATAAGGTAGAAAAAATTATAGTCAAATTATTTTTATTTAGGACAAAGAGGACGAATAGCTTCCCTATGAAGCCTGGATAGCACTTGGGTTACATTGTGTTTGGTGACATTAGTGACATTGGTCAACCACAATGTCACAAATGTCTTTCTTTTTTCTCTTTCACAAGATTGTTTTGTTTTGTATACACTTGTGACATTGTGGTTGGTCAATGTCACTAATATCACCAACCATAATTTCAATCGAGTATTATCCCACTAAGCCTCTCTCGTGTTAATTTGAAAGCCCATACATTTTAATAGATTATATATTAAGTCAACAAATGGTAGGTCCTATCAATCTTCTTCATAGATCCCACATGATTCAAGTGCAGGTTGCCATTCTCATTGATTCATACCTCATATTTAAGACCAATAAATAAATATCTGGTAGATTTTTCTTTATAAATAATTTATTGAACAAAACTACGGTTGTTTCGAAAGATGATTTGGGAAAAGAATCACTTGAATGTGTAACAAATAATGCCACTAAAACAACTGTTGATGATAATCCTCTTTTGGGATTTGTGGATGGTACTAATTTGAAAACCACTGGGAGGTTGTTGTTGATACTATGCATCCAGGAGACATGGTTGCTCAAGGTAATGAGAATTTAAGTGTTTTAGCCGATACATAAACCCCCTCTGATCAGGGTAATATTGACATGAATTGTGAAGATGATTCAAATTCAGCTGACATTTTGGGTCAACAGGATCATCAGGAGGAAGTAATAGCAAATGTAATTCCTTTGGGAGGTAGCTCCATTGTGGTTACAAACTCTGACTTGTCAAGTTTCAGCGCATCTGTTGTTCATGATATGCAAGTTTTAGGGCTTGTTCCTACAAAGGCCCAACAAGCAATGGATTTTCTAAGTGATTCATGGGCTAACATGGCCTAGAACGATGAGGTTGTTGATTTGGATGAAAACACAAGTCACCCATTTCAATTGGTGGTCCCAAGGAAGAAGAGGAACAAGAAGAAACAACCGGAAGCAACCAAAGATTTCAAGGTGAGTGCTTCCAGCCGTTCGTCTCACTAGTTTGTTTTTGTTTTGGTTCTTTTTTGTTGTTATGGAGGGTTTTGGTTTTATCCTCCCTCTTTTTTGTACTTTTTCTTTCGTTTAATATATGTTTAGGGTTTTGCAGCAGGAGACCCCTCTGCATCTTATATTTTGCTTTAAAAAAAAAATTATTGAAGAAACACACTGAATAAATTTAGAGAATTAAAAAATTATGAGATGGAACTCACATCTCATCTCATCATATAAAATGTGTATAATTGTTTGTTATATGAATCGTACATAAAACAACATCTCATAACTAATCGCTAGAAAATGCTAACACATGCCCAAAACATTTGTTAAGCAACTAAATATAGTAAAACTATATTGAAATTTGTTTAGTTAAGGTCTTAAAAGTATAAAAAAATATTCTTTTTAATACAATTTTTTTGTTTTGTTTTTGTTGACAAGTGCCTTAGAAACATTAGTTAATATGACTTAAAAATTAATACCCTTTGATTTGATATGACAATGTAATCATTCTAAAGAGAAACCAAAACAATTAAGGGTCATACTAACAAATAAAGACACTTGTTACGAAGAAAAAAAAATCATAATTTTTTTTACAATAAGTTAATTTTTAAAGCTTTGAAGTGTTAAATACAACATTCTCAATATGTAAGATTCTTTTTAGAATTTGAACATCGACATTTTCCCAAGTTTAATAATGCATACATCACTTGATATCAAAACCCTCTTGTTCTCCACTCTCTAGCTCTCTTCTCTTTCTTTGTTTTCTTTCTAGTTAATGAGATAAATGAAAATTCGAATGAGGGTTTGTTGCGTATGTCTGGAGTATCTAAAGGGGAGATGAGTTGTTTCACTTCATTTCGATATAAACTAGCAGTGTGGGTCCTTAATGGGTCTAAATATGGTAATTTCTCATAACTATTTCTTTGTCTCCTTATATCACAACTAAAATACTTCAATCGTTAAAAAAAAATCTAAACAATGAATTGATAAATATACATTCAACATATAAATTATTTAGCACAATTTAAACAACTATTTAGGGGTATAATGAGAGACTTTACAAATTCCATGGAGAAAAAAAAGGAAACAGAATCGGTTTATACCGATAGAGAACGATTTTAGTTGATTGAAGAATGATACTAAATGCGTTGATTCTTAGTTTACTAAGGTCACACAACAACAAATGAAATTCAAAACGAAGAAGATTTTGAAGTTGTTTTAAGTGTTTTTAAAGAAATTTTGCTCACAAATTCAATGTACCAAAATTCTGAAACTAAAAATGTGTTTGAAAAATAAATCTTCAAATTACATTACCCCAAAAGATTATTTCACCCAAATACTTTAAAGAGTGTGTTTGGAAGAATAAATGTTTTGACATAATGTAATATTTTGTGATATTCACATTCTTCTACATGAGAGTTTATGAATTAATTTATCCAAGCTAACTAAATTAAAAGAATTTAAAATGGCACAAACTAGAAATTTGAAATCTCTTCCTTACTCTATACAATGTGAATGGTAAATTAGTTTTTTTATTTATTTATTTTCAAATTTTGCAAGTTCATCCCATATTTTCAAGCTGACACCTATAAATTTGCAAAACAATATATAAATTTGCCCCTATTTAAAAAAATGAAAATTTGTCCATTCAAATTTGCCCCTATTTTTCAAACTTAAATTTGACCCAAAACTTTTAAAATTTATAAAAGCAGTCCAAAAATGTCCACGGTGAATTTTTTATTACTTTATCCACATAAAAATATTTAAAAATGAAGAGATTCTCTAAATCTTTTAATGATCTCATCCAAATGCACTAGGGTTTGTGATCATAAACAAAGATAAAATATAATTCATATTATGTTTGAGTTTAAAAAAAATCATATTATGTTTCAAAATAGGAGGAAATTAAATATATGTTTTATTTTTAGATCATGTCATGGTATATCACCAAAAAAAAGATCATGTCATGGTCTAATCAATTATCAAGAATACCTAATCGATTAGTGGAGTAAAGTAAGATTGCTTGGTAACAGACTCACGTATTAATTAGCCAATGAGTTTTTTTGTTTGTTTGAAGGAATTCATTCCCTAATAGATTACAATAATAATTCTAACCAATTAGTTATTATAAAAAAAACTACGAATTGAAATATCTCTAACTATCCTATATTAACGTCTAAGAAATATCTACCAAATAACTCGTAAGAGTCATAAATGACTAAAAAATAACTAAGTGTGTTAAAAGACACATACACTTGCTCAAAAAAGAAGAAGAAGACACATACACATTTGTTAAAAAAAAAAAAAGACGCATACACATTAATCTTATTTCAAGGTCTAGAAGGAGGAGTTCAGGTAGAAGGAGAAATGAGAGTTTGAGAAACAACACTTGAGATTTAAACTCCTTCAAGGAAAAAAAATACACTTAGATTTCAACATTAAATCATGCTTATCAATAATACTCAAAGCTTTGCGGGCTATCTCATCAATAGTCTCCTATAATGAAGAGTGAATAACAACATGAGAAAATCCAAGTAATGAAAGCAATAGATGAATCCTTAAATCAAGGGTTGTTAACTTATTTTTTAAGGGCACAAGTTAAGAAGCTTAAAATGAAAATTAAAAATAAATTTTATATTGAAAATATAATTTTTACAACTTTTAAGACATTAAATACACAAATTTCAAGAAAAATTTCATATATTTGGTTTTTTAACTTATGTCCCAAGGACACAAGTTAACATTTCCCTTAAATTAATACTCAAAGAAAAATAAAACTAATCATATTTCTCCAAAATGTAATCTTGATCAACACCCTCCCCTTTCATCCTACACTAAGCACAGAAAGGATCCACAATACCTTTATGGATAAGCATAAATATGAGAGAGTAAAAAAAACAAAAAAAAAAGATATGAGAGTTGTCACAAAAATTCAAAAATAATACATTCAAATATCATTTCTCATAATCTATCTATCATATTCATCACATATCTCTTTCATCCCTTTTCACTCAAGGCGTAAAATGACATAAAAAATCAAATCTATATCTGATTGTCAACAAGTGTCTTAATGACACTTGTTAAGGATTAAAAAATAGAAATATTTAATAAATTTCATAAAGAAAATGTTATTTTTTAAAAATTTCATGTGTTAAATATATAATTTTCAAGATAAATTTTCTTTTTTAAACTTTTTAACAAGTGTCTAAGACATTTGTTAGTATTAGACACTTGTTGGCATTTACCTACTTGTAAAAACTTTTGACTTCAAAAAACATAAAAGTTTATTTCGATTCCTAAGGTCTAGAAGGATGAGAAGGACACTTACAAAACTTAGTTTAGGGATACTTTGAAGACCAAATCTATACCATTTTACACTAGAAGCTAGTTACCAACTCAAATGTTAAGAAAGGGAACAATCCTCACTCTCCAAATGCTGGGTACCCCCTAATGCAACCATGATTAAAAACTTAAATTACTTCTCCATGTGTAACTAGAAAGGTAACCCTACCAAGACTTAAGTATATTCCAAAATTAAAATTTAGTTATAATATCTAATTTTATTTTTAGCATATGTTTGATTTTAGAAGTTGTGGAATTAATTTTATCATCTTTGAATGATTTAAAATATAATTAATTTTGTTATCATATTGATCTTACTTAGAGTTAGAAATGGTAACATTCTGGTTCTACAAATATAAGGTCATGCTAACCATAAAAAAAGAAGTTATTACTATAAAATAAAACTTTTATAAATTATTTTCACAATTTCAATGCATTAATTACTACTGTATAATTTTTTTTTTAGTATCTTTAATTAGTATCCCGAGAGCACTGATTAACATTTCCCTTCATTTTAACCTCAAATTTAATTTCACATAAAGACATCGAAATATAAATTATTTTACATCAGAGTCACTTTTATTAAAAATCAACTCATTTCCAGGGGTTCCTTCCAAGTTGCTTCGGCTCCAGTGGCAAGGAGCTCCTTTCATGAATGTACCTAAAAAATATCGGGTTCGATTCCCAAGAGAAACAACGCTTAACCAGTACACATATCTTTACGTATGAGTCAGATTAATCGTCCATCATTAATGAATCAGAAACCGATCTAAAAGTCAAAAATATCAACTCATTCAAAACCATTTTTGTCGAAAGAGAACCAAACATAAAGTTAATGAATTTAATGTTTACTAAGTGTCAATGTAAGCAGAACAGTAGTACTTGTGTGACTGTAGTAATAGAGATCTTACAATAAATACCTTCCATCCATTGACCTGTCCAATTTTTAACTACCATTTGTTGCTTTTTATATCTCATCTCTCATTTCCTCTTCTTGTTCAACTAGTCACAACTTCGAGACTCTATAGTGTAAACCATCTTAGTAGAAAAAACTACCTTTTCCCACGACACACCAACCAAATTTTCACAACCTATGATAATATCTATGTTTTCAATAAAAACAATAACATAGGATATTGTTTTACCAACACAAAATGGGTTGTTGTGCTAGTAGTAACAGATCTTCATCACCAACAACAAAACACAATGATTTTCAACCATCAAGATCTAGCATTTCACATGTGAAAGGTTCTGAAAACAGAGCACCACCTTGTGTTCCTGTTGAAGAAGAAACAGTTAAGGAAGTGTTGTCGGAAACACCTAAGTGGAAGAAACCAAATGAAAGGTTTAGATATGAAGTTGAAAAACCAAAGTGTTTTGAGAAATTTGATAGAGAGAATAAGGTTGAAAAACCGTTCTATAAAGTTGATGAGATCTCTGAAGTTTCTGAAGTTTGTAGCTTGAGTGAAAGTGTTTCTACAATCACTTTCAATGATAAGAGAGAAGAAGAAGAAGAATCTTGCAAAAGGGTCAACGGATCTCCCGCGAAAATGCGCAAAAACCGTTCCTTTTCCGGTGAGAGAAGAGAGTCTCCGGCGAGGAAGTCGCCGGCGAGAAGGTCGGAGCAGTCACCGGCGAACAGGAATGTTGGGTCGGCGAGGATTGTTCAGAGGAGAGATCAAATGGGAAATGGTGGAATGAAGAATCAGCCTCACCGGAGAGACGCCGGCGAAGTTTCCGGCCGGCGATCTAGGTCGCCGGCTACTCGTACCGACAATGGTTCAACGAGATCTGTCGTGGGTCGGAGCTTATCTGCAAGAAAAACAAACCAATCGCCGGGAAAGGGAAGAACTGCTCTGCCGGAGAACGGTGGCCGGAAAATGGAGAATTCAACAATGGAGAGTAAATGGCCATCTACAGCTAATGATGAGTCGCTGGAAAATCCTCTTGTGTCATTGGAATGCTTCATCTTTCTTTAGTTGGTTAATTCGCTACTAAACATCACTCAAACTCACACACACAACTGCGAGGTCTCTGATTCAAATCAGATCATTAATGTGTACAATTTAACAATTTCCACGTTACATAATGATAGTTGTTGGTTATTACTAGTAGTATGAATTAGTAACAATTCATAAATTATTATGTACTTTGTTTAGTTGTGATATATGAAGTTAATTATAGTTGAAGTCAAAGGTCAATATTTGTGACTAAGTTATAGAAGGTAGAGAGAGAGTGGCTGGTTTGTTCCAATTTCTAAACATAACCATTTGGATAGTAGAAAACGTAAATGCAAAGTGGTGAAAATTGATGTTTGCAGTGCAGATATCTTTTTCTTGTGTGCCAGTGGATTTCTTCCACTTCACTGATTTGGCTTGTTAGGAAAGATTGCGTCTCTGCCATTTATGATTCATTATGTACCAAATTATTTACATAAGGTACTGTGACAGTGAAAGATTCAATTCATCTGATATGAGAATATGAGATGACGAGAATAAAGACAAATTGTAAGATAAATGTTAGTACTGTTCAACTATTTTATTACAAGTTGTATAAATTGGTTGTGCAAGGCTGTTTTTAGTGACCGTATGATAATCAATAAGTATGTAATAGTGTTAATGGTAATCAATATGGGACAAATTAGGTGTAATTGATATCAGCATCAATGCTGGATTAGTTGGACAGTCACAAAACAAAATCAAATTATGGAGATGCAAAGTAAGTGGATTAAGGGTTGATTGAAGGAGAAAAGGTTAATAAAAGTAAGGATTCAATTTATTTGCAGAGTTGATCACTGTTTTGAAATATTTATAGTTTCAAGCACTAATTTGCGGAAATGGATCCTCTCCATTGCAATTGCTAAAAATAATTCAATGGCTACATCTCATTTACAAACTTACTCGTGCATTTCATTCTACATTTCACTCTTTCTATTTGTGTTCGACTCAAATACAAATTATTAAAATTAAAATTAAATCACTTCAAATTGTCTGTGTGGTACATCATAGGACTGAACAAAGGGTAGATAAACATAGGACACCCTTGTCAATTTTTGCATCACCTTCAATTGACCATCAAGCTCCATCCTTTTCACCAAATCTCAACTACTGCAACTGCTCGCATCCATCCTTGCTTCCTTTTCTTCATTAAAATGTTAGTAAATAATCTGTGCATTCAATATGCTACCCAGTATCCACTCACACAATCTCTAGCTACATTTAGACATTTATCGTGTAATTTATGATTGTCCTTATTCTCTCAAGCCATGTAAGGCGTCACCTTACTCCTTCCAAGTTCCACCCCTATATATAAGCACATCTTCTTCTTTTTTTCCTTTTTATTAAAAAAAGTTGATATTTTAATTAATGTGTCTATTTTACGTATAAATGTATCTAAAATACCATTGTATAGTACTTCATGTATGTCCCTAATTATAAGTCCCTTTGACTAATTTCACACATTTATTATTTGGAAAAGAAACTATAAATGTATACAGTAATTTGAAAAGAAATTTATATTTATGGACAAATTTTTTATCAAATGGATGTTTATATTTAGGGAGGTAGTAATAAAATAAAGGAAATGCTAACAAATGTTCTTAAGACATTGTTTAAGCAACCAAAAGTGGTAAGTTTTGCATATAAAGTTGTGTAATTAATATTACTCCATTCGTTTTAAAATAATGAATGTCGTTCAAGATGTTTACAAACATATTAAGAAATGCAAAGAAGAAAAAAAATACTACCCCCGTAAGGCACTTTTGTTTTGTGAAGAAACTGAACTTACACATACACATTGAATTAGGGAGAATCGAATCTAATACATTAAAAGAGAGACACTCTAAGGTTTCAAGTCAATATCACTAAATCCACCCAGGACACTTGTTAGCATTTCCTTTAAAATAATAGTCATTGAATTAATATTTTGACAATGCAAGCCCTTAACTATACGCTAATTGATTAGGCGTTATATTAATGAAAAGTGAGGTTAAATTGGTATGATTTTTTTATTTTAGAGGACTTAAATCAGTATGATTTGATGACACAGAAATAACGGTAATGATAGTTAACAAATAACAACCATTTTTAGACATGGCTGAGTCTCAAACGATTTCTAACTACCGCAACCTTCATTTCTAAGCGAATGTTAGTTAATTATTGTTGAAAGTATTTTGATCGGTTTGAGGTGCTGTGAACAAACACTATGTACCTAAAAAGCAATTTTCAAATCATCCAATACATCCCTAGCCATCAAACTCAATAAGTTGTTGGGCCTTCGAGAGTTTGTGAAGAGCATTTTAAAGAATATTGCTCTTCTCACTATCATTTTTGCTCACAAGCACCGCAAAAATACTAAAATATCTTTTCGGTGGCAGTTAATTGCCGTTGACTTCAACGCACTGGCACCATGGTATTTTGGTATTTTTGCGGTGCTTGTGAGCAAAAATGATAGTGAGAAGAGCAATTATCTTTTTTCAAGGGGAAGCAGCACTATCCTTTTTTTTATCACATACAATGATACAAAAGCTCATGACCATGAAGCTTAATCCATTATATGATACTCTGGTGATGGAATTAGATTACGTATGCTCTAAAAGGAATGAATTTTGTGGAGATACCCTAATTTAGTTTTCCCTATTAATTTCTTATCTTGAATTTTGATTACAAAATCATCACATTTTTTTTATTTTTACTTTGAAATGGACAGTATTAATATTAATATTAATAATGTTAGTATCATGATGAGAACATGGGTTTGAACCTTGGACCTGTTTATCACTCAACTCCTTAACTCAGTCACATATTTTTCTTGTTTAATAATTTCAAGAAATTATAAAATTAAAACAATATGAGAAAATACTACAAGAAAGCTTACATAGATACTAGAAGAGCACAATATTTGATTGTCCATTGCATTGACAACCCCCTAAACTAAATCCTATATACATTCATGATATAAGCTATAAATAGAGCTCATCTGGATAAAATTTGATGAATGTTAAACCTCAAAGACAGTATATCCATCAACTCATTGATTAGATATTGCACAAGATTGTCATATTCAATTCATTCATTCATACTTGGTTGATATTATTATTACTAGGAAGGACATTGGAGGTGGAACAAGACAATGTCGTATGCTGATGGGAAGGCCATGAAATTCGCTCCGGACAACACGGTACCGGCGCAGGGTGAGCAATGAATGTAGGAATCTCATCTCCAGGCATTAAAACCGAAACCCAGCTAGTAAAAATATTCATCTGCATAAAAAATTTAATCAAATTCTGGTATCTAACAATGCTGAAATGAATGACTTATATGACACATTTAATATTTTAGACCAAGACCACGTAGGACATGATAGTAATTGAAGTTTAGTAAAATACAAGATTCATAAGGTACAAGGTATCTTTTCCCAGTGGATCTCACTTGTGCATTAAATCAAATAAATAAAAATTGAAACAACATATTCATACAACCAAACATTTCAAACTAACTTTTCTTTAAGTCAGGACATGTTAGATAAGGCACCAACATTGTCCAACATCTTATCAAATATTTGACTTTTAATGTAGATATACAGTATATTATATAAAGGACATTATATAAAGGACATTAAATGTGGACATTAAATATGTCCACCTAGCTTCTTTTTTTTTTTTTAAGGAAATATGTCCACCTAGCTATAAACACAAATATAAGGCATGGATCCACATAAAATTAAGTAATGAAAGCATAATAGTTGCCTTTGGATTAAAAAGTATATGTTAGCATATATAGAACATGTATAAAATCATTGGAAATCCTTGTTGTACATTTTTAACACTTGAGTATTGAAGTTGATAACC
>Ga0209282_1001231_pt1 | contig 13854 bp, 5 predicted proteins | sample Mtrugardesep15_FD_187529 | JGI IMG/M metagenome (GOLD analysis project Ga0209282, IMG submission 187529) | Root nodule microbial communities of legume samples collected from California, USA - M. trunc garden sep15 (SPAdes) (version 2) | ecosystem: Host-associated > Plants > Roots > Nodule...
TGATGCAGCGGACCCATTGCAATTAGGATTTCAAGACGCAGCAACACCTATGATGCAAGGAATAATAGACTTACATCACGATATCTTTTTCTTCCTGATTCTGATTTTGGTTTTCGTATCACGGATCTTGGTTCGCGCTTTGTGGCATTTCAACTATAAAAAAAACCCAATCCCGCAAAGGATTGTTCATGGAACTACTATCGAGATTCTTCGGACCATATTTCCTAGTATCATCCCGATGTTCATTGCTATACCATCATTTGCTCTTTTATACTCAATGGACGAGGTAGTAGTAGATCCAGCCATGACTATCAAAGCTATTGGACATCAATGGTATCGGACTTATGAGTATTCAGACTATAACAGTTCCGATGAACAGTCACTCACTTTTGACAGTTATACGATTCCGGAAGATGATCTAGAATTGGGTCAATCACGTTTATTAGAAGTGGACAATAGAGTGGTTGTACCAGCCAAAACTCATCTACGTATTATTGTAACATCTGCTGATGTACCTCATAGTTGGGCTGTACCTTCCTTAGGTGTCAAATGTGATGCTGTACCTGGTCGTTTAAATCAGATCTCTATTTCGGTACAAAGAGAAGGGGTTTACTATGGTCAGTGCAGTGAGATTTGTGGAACTAATCATGCCTTTACGCCTATCGTCGTAGAAGCTGTTCCTAGTAAAGATTATGGTTCTCGGGTATCCAATCAATTAATCCCACAAACAGGGGAAGCTTAAGCGGAAATGAAAGAGTAGGGTGAGGGATAGGGGGGGAGCCACTAAATGGAAGGCTTCGCTCGCTCTAACGCTCGTTTAGTAGACAGCGAGTGGAGTGCATAAGCCCCTTTAGAGATAGGGGCGAGTACTACACGAGCTCGTAAGTCAAGTACGGAACGAGCGAAGGAGAGCGACCTCATCTTGCTTCTGGCGAGGCGGCCCACCACTTCATAGGAGCGCTAGCGAAGCCGTATAAAGGCAAACAGCTCGTATAGCTCGCAATAGCGAGCCTACTTATCGCTTTTTTTTGTTTACTTTACCGCGCAAGGAAAGTAAAGAATATCATCAGTAAGAGTGGTTGCTATTGACTTCTCGAGTATGCAAGGCCTTTTTTCGTCTTTTTCGGCCTGTTGGTACTTGTCGAATTGAAACTAGAGAATCAGAAGATTCGCCAACATTACCTTTTTTTTAAGTGGATTCGGGGCCGGTGTAAGTACGTGATTTCAAATAAAAGAAGAGAACTACGAAAAACTTGATCCCATCGGGGTACGTAGGCAACCAAGGAAAAAACCAGGTCCAGTGAAGTTAGGGAAAGAATCTACTTTCTGAGCTCAACGGTCTCTCACTTCCTAGCACGAGAGAAGGGGTCTCAGAAGCCAATCAAACACGTTTGTTTTAAGGCATAGTTCAGGGGGAAGACGAGTCGGATCCCATGGACAGGCTTTGAAAGTGGATAGATAAAGTACTATCATAGAATCGACATTTGTTGCGGTGGTATTTATTGAATTGAATTCAAGTGGGCAGGGGAGGGTTGGTAAACGTAGAGAGATAGTAGCTTTAGCCACTTTCTCTTCTCTCCTGATTGTTGTCTAAGTCTAGATCCTAGCAAGCGCATACTTGCATCTGTTATTACAGAAAGGGCTTGATGAAGACCACCCCCTGGTTAGTGATTGGGCACCCGCTTCCTTTACCTTTACGGCGTAGAATCGGCTTCCTTTAGAGTTTAGAGGGAGAACGGAGATGAGCGGGAAGAGGTGAAGCCTTAATTTCAATGCTCGAGGAAGCCACTTATAAAATAGATTTATATATTTATAGTAGAGCTAGTCTAGCACGAATTCTGCTCACGAGCGGAAAAAGAGATGAACATCATGGATTTCGCGAGACATAGGCACAAGCAGTCTAATAAGAGTCTGCGGACTCCTTAGACAAGAGCATAAGCATAGATCTGGCCATTTCCCACCACCTCACGAGCCCAAGTAAACGAAAGTGTATGTGCACTAGCGGGTGCGGAAAGCAAGATATTCTCATTATAGCCATATCCCTTATGAAGGGTTTTAGGAGAGCCATAGGGGCCTATACAAGTTTCCATTAATAAAAAATCTCCGATACCACTTTGATAGATCCATCAACAAACATAAAATAGAAAGATGCACAAGCTTCTTTCCCTATCCTATCATGGACTGAATTCCGGGTGGGTTTCTTTAACTCATCGCGATTTCAAATAAAATATTCCGGGTTTCATACCAATGCTCGAAGCAGCTCCTCTATCCGCGGAACTACAACTAAACCTGGAGCTTATCTGGTTACCTTAATAATCATGGACAAAATATGGTCTGTATCCAGGCAGTCGGTTTTGATTGCTAACTCACGACCGGAACCCGTTTGGCTGGTCTTTCTCTCGCCTAAGTTGAAGCGAGAAAGGTGTAGAGGAATCTAAGCCCATTAAGAGAGGCTTTCTGAGATCGAGATGTGTGCTCATCTCTGTTGTTTCCTTTTATGCTGCTGAACTACGTGTACTTTGTATAGTGAGAAATATCCCCTAAGGTAAGGAGTCCGCGAGCCAGTGAACAAGGTGAACATGACTGTCTTAAATAGGCAGCAAAGCACAAGAGGGTCTCGATTACCCAACTCATAGTCCCGCTCAGTCTTTCCTTTAGTTTTTTTATGGACAAAGTTAAAGTGGGTGCGCGATTGGATCCGAGTCTATAAGTCATAAGAAAGCCTGTTCAAGCCATCTGTAAGGTGAATTATAACACATAAAGAAAAGATATCTCCTCAGAAGACGATTACGCGCATCTAGGAATTAATAGCAAGCACAGAAGCAGGAAAGCTAGCCACCGTGGAGTAGCATGAAATGCGCACCGAATCGTCTCTTTGCAGCAAATCGTCTGTTATTGAATCGACTGCTTGATAGAATAGGCGGTTATCTTTCTGTTAGCAAGAATCCGCTGTTAGAGAATACGCTTGAACTAATAGACGGATGGGATTGATTGATTCTAAATCCGCCGAAAGTCTTTTAGTCAACAAGTACGGATTTATAGACTGGCATCTTATCTTAGAATAAAGGTTTAAGAATCCAGATCAAGAATAGAAGTAGAAGCATGCTAGCCTAGCATAGAAAGAAGTCCCGAGTGAAAACGACTTTCCTTAGGATGAGCTTTTAGGGCAAAGTCTAAGGAGCTTATTCGTCGATAACAAGCCTTTATTCAAAAAAGGAATAGAACCGGAAAGCTTTGTTTGAAGGCTAAGGTCGTAGAGACAGATCCATATGCATATGTTTATAGGAGTGAGACCCCCTTGATGGTATTACAGGAAGCTCGGCCATACGGGTTGAAAAATCTTAATTCGTACCATACCGAAAATACCTATGGTAGATTTTGGTAAGTAAATCATAATCTAGTGCACATCCTTGCACCTCTCCGTATGTATGTGCTTTAGCCCTGATGCCATTACAAGCCGGGAAGTCCAGACAGACAATACAATCTGTGACGAAATCATACGGCTATGCCAGGGCGAGCAGTGCTGCTGCTCGGCAGTCACCCGCTTGGATCCTGCCTTGTTAGTCATCCGTAGAGCTAAAGAGAATTTTCTTAAGCCTTAAGTCATTCCCACACACCGACCAGGGTAGGGTGGCTGTTCAGTAACTCCTAGCCCTACTAGAAAGAGAAGATAAATTGCTTGCGCTTCGTCAAGTGAGAGAGCCACTTAATTAGCAATAATGAGAGAGTGCTTTTATCTCATATGAGAAAGCGACGGGATAGGGTAAGTTTGAAAGGGCTACAGCAGGGGAATGATTTTCAGTCCTAAGAATAAGATCTTCTCGGACAATTTTGTTTGAAAACCTTGCCTTTAGTTGAACTGAACTTCCCGAGTGGGAGATCAGTTGCAGGAGTTCATTCAGGGGATGAGGAAGGTGACCATGCAACTTACGTGGGTCAGAAGCAGAGGGTTCTCAACTAACTAGTCGCTTCCCGGGAAGAGCCTTTGGTTCAGTCCGTTCCGCAGTTCTAGTTTCAATCTTTTTGTAACTGACTCCCAGTGAGACAGGCTCCCCACTATAGCTATGGATTCCCGCCTAAGCGGTGGGTGACCACTTCTTTAGTATTTTTGCTTGTTTAGTGTCGTTTTCTTGCTTGCTTTCTCTTGCTGTAAAACGTCTAGAATCATTCAAGTGGTGGATATGCCAATTGTAGCTAGCCTGAAGTGAAGGAAGTTTTTCCGGTACCGCTAGCTCCCTTTCACGAGAAGAGAGGCACACTTTAGACTTTACTTTCAAATAAGCTAAAACCGTAGCCTCTGGCACACCCACATCGGATAGGACCACTTCCCCTTTCGGGAACTATCTTCTCTAGGGATTCCTATTCTATTTCTATTGACTCTTCGCCGTCTACAAAACAAAAAGTTTTGGTAACTAACTTAAAGATTTTTTTTATATTAAATAAAAGAAACATCCTTTAAGCGGAATGGGGGGCAGACGACGAAGCAACATCGAAAACAATGAAATCTGAGTCTGTGGTGGCAGACCCTTTCCCGGCCCCTACAATCAAGCAACCTCACCAATGTGAATGAAAGAAAGGGCACCACATACATCTCGACTAGTTCGTGCCTGCGGAGCGAACAAAAACCTCTTTTTAAATTTTTTATTATTCCGACTCCGAAGTCCGGATATTTGGTTGCTTTGTACTCGACCCATGTGATGTGGTTCGGCTTGTTGCGCCACCTCACTTAACCAAACATATCCGAGAATAAGTTCTACCAGATCTACAGCACTTGCTGCTTCATGCCCGGTTGCATCTGACTCTGCTGGTTCACCTTCTATCTAAACAGGTCTCCGCACCTGAGACACATCCTTCTCCTGTTGCTTATTCTTTTTCCTATATTGTGGTGGCTTATTCAGCGAGCTGGAGCTCCTACAGTTCCCGCGCCAGCTTCCACTCTAGCTCCCTTCGGCCTCGAAGATCATCAGGTTCCATCCAACTCACTCTAGTTTCTATGTTAATTGGTTTTGTACTTCTGCATGTTGGGAATAAAAATAGAAAAATATTTTCTACTTTACTTTTTAAGTGATCAACTAGGTTTTTAATCCCTCGCTTACACTATATTGGGCTAGGTTAAGTTGGAGGTCGTACATTTCACCAGACTGTGGGACAGACACGTCCCAAAATCCGTTCTCCCCCCTTCTGGTTATAATAGACCCAGAACCCCAGCATACCATTTTTCTACCATAAGGCCTCCCTGGCTTCTTATTTAGGTTCTATCTTTTGCAGATTCTGGTCTGGAAAGTACCCTTGCCCTGCCTGATGCTGTAGCAGCTTATACGGATGCGTTGTATCCGTACTTGTAGCCGGCTCTGTTACTCCAGGGATTTTCTCAAAATAGATATAGTGGAGGACAGGTTTTAGTACGAGGAGTTCCATACAATAAAAGGATTTCTCTATAATAAGAGTGATCCATGGCCTTGAGCCTAGAGTCATAGAAGAATTCCTTGATGCTTCCCATAGGGATAGGAAAGAGTAAAGTGGCCGGTTAAGCAGCTAGTCCTAATCTAGGCACATACGCCGGTTAGAGCAGTGCCTTTTCAAAGCTTAGCTTCTGAGATTCTCTTACTAATAGAAAACAATCTTTCTTTCGGGAAAGTCTTCTGCGCTCTATTAGGCTGTGGGGCCCAGATCTTCTTGAATAAACTACTGTTTGCCCCTTGGAATGAAGCCTCTTAGGCTGTCTACCTTTGATTCAAGAGTCTCACCTTGGCGATCTACTGAGAAGGTCGTATCCATGGTCTCGACTCGCTCATACCCGGCCCACCTCTCTGAGGGGGACTTCCTTGCTATGCCACCATCCTATTAGCTTAGCAGGTAGTTAATCTATTTACTAGTCTGATGCACACTTGGAAGGCTCTCCTTTATCTTACCTGTCGTGCAGCACAATACACGCGTTTAGGTCATAATTCTTATCTAAGGCTGATAATTGGGCTTATAATGCCTTTGTTTTATGGACCTCGGGACCTTTCATTTCCAACTTCGGCCTATCATCTTATGTTTTTAGTTTAAAAAATATAAAAGGTTCGCGCCGCATCCACGTCTTAGCCTTAACGGATGAGGCCTGCTATGACAAGGGATAGATAGGCACTACCTCTAACAAGGTAGTCGGCGATATAATGCCTTCTGGATACGACTCAAGAATAAACCATTATCTATCTTCCTAGTCCCTTTGTCTGAGCACAGGTGACTCTCTTAGTGTTAGTACTTGTTCAGTTAAGATGTACATAGTCTTTAGGGTACGGTCATTACGCAGCAATATATCTTCCCCACTGGGCGCGTATGGTAAGATGAGATACATCCTCTGGGCCTAAGTCGATCCTTAAAGACTTTCTTCGATCTGGATTCAGAGGCTTCATCTAAGTCTAAGTAGAGTGAAAGATGATCCTGCCCTCCTCTTACTCTTTGTTACAGCTATTTCCTCGTCTGGGAAGCAATCCTTTTGCTTTTTATTAAAAAATATTAAATTTAACCAAGTTAAATGTTAGCAATATATTTTAGTATACATTTTGATGTTTCGATGCAAAGTCGTTTTTTTGGTTGGTTAATTGGTCACTTCCTGAAACGGCTTGGATTGGCTTTCTATTAGCTCTAGTTATCCTTTCGGTAAACTACACTCTAGTACTATACTTTGTGCGTGCGTATTACACTCGTTCGGTAGCTATTCACACCCCTAAACAAACTCTAACTCAGGGAAGAAGAACAAGTCTTAAAAAACTACATATGCGATAACCCGCTTAACTTCTACCTTCTCCAACTCTGCTTGTTCCCTAGCGGTCGCTACAGCCGAGGATAGCTAGAACTAATGAACTAAGTTAACTCATCAGAATAACCGCCCCTCCTAGCCCGATAGCGCTTTAGGAAAGTTTTATGAAAGATAGAGTCCACTTCTAGGTCTTTGATCTCACCCAATCCTGTATGCTACGCTAGTTTTAAGAGTCTTCTTCCCTTTCTTTAACTTTAAGAACTCATAACTAATAAATTACTAATAATATAAACAACTGTTCCAACTCACGAACTCAAGACCCTTCTTTCTTATCCAAGCCCGTGTTCGTCGCATTGGACTAACTGGCTACTTCTAGCAGCTAATCAGTCAAAGTAAAATATGTTAATTCAATATCTTTCTCGCCTTATCCTGCTAACAGCCTATGAATGTGCGCTTGTCGGAAATCATCTTAAATCTTCGATTCCTAGTGCGCTGATTCGAGAACAAGCGAGACTGCCACGCTTCCTGCTGCTCCTGCTAATGCTATTGCTACCTCCTCCTTTGCTCCTTCGATACGTGCCCGGTCGAAATGTGTTTTTGCTTTAGATTCTTCCTGAAACAGCTTTGAGGCCTTGTCAGTTGCTTTCACTAGCAGCGCTTATGCCAGAAGCACTCGTAGGGTAAATAACGGTAAGATTGGATGGGCTTGTTCTTGAATGCGCAGGGACTAAGAAGACTGCAGCCATTCCATTCAGGTAATGCAATAGTGAATGTCCGATCAATAGCAATAGTGCTGTGGCACTTCTTTATGACTTTCCTGTTGAGCATAACTTCTGGAGGATTTGATATGGATGTAACTTGCTCTAGAATCATCAGTTTCCTAATCGAATAGGATAGGGTGCAGGCCAACTCGGAATAGAAAGAGCCCTTTCCTTTAGTAGGACGGCACGAGTGAGCTTATTAAAGCGCGAATCCTAGAGGAGGATCAAGGGGGTCAGATCCCCGGGTGGGACAAATCTGGTCTTTGTCTTTGCAAGGGAAAGCGGTAAACTATGGATTTAAACTAAGGTACCGTGCCCTAAGATAAGGCACAGTCAAAGCAGGGACTTAGAGACTGGCATCCGATTGTGGGCATCTTTCGATTGAGTAGGTCAGGAAAGAGACAACAGGCGATTACCCCCAACAGTGGAAACGCCGCTATTCCTGAGTAGTCGTAGTTAGCCGGAATAAGAGGTTTCGCGGGGCTACCTACTTTTTGGCTAGGAACGACTTGCCTTGTTTGTTGGAATTCTTCTCCGCCGACTCCTGAGGCGTACTACAGATCAGTGCGTTCTTGCCCGCTTGGTACTTTGATCCGAAGATCCCGAGCCCCTTCTTCTACCCCTTTCTTTTGGTAGCTACCGATTACTTCACCAAATGGGTCGAAGCTGAGCCATATAAGGTCTGTCTTCCCTACCAGATCCGGTTTTCCCAGACGCGAGTCGAGTCATCTTCTTCATCCGGCTTCCTTCTCGCAGTCGAAGCGGTAGCGGTACTGGAACGAGTTCCCTATTCGATATGGTTTCATTCCACCAGTCCGATAGCACTGGGTTAAAGGGCTTAACTTCGGAACCTTTTCTTGCCCGTGGGCATGAAATGAACCCTGAGGTGACTCTGTCCCTGGCATCCCTTTCTGCCCCCCAACTTAATTCACTTCGCGGTAAACGCAATAGCCAGCAGGTCAAAGCCTTTTTTGGGGTCCAAGGGCCCCCTACTACCCAATTCCTGTCTTCGGAACTACGGGGATAGGTTACTTTCTGCGATGGCCCTCCACCTCGTTGGGAAAAGTTAAAGGAAATAACAAGCCCTAAACAAAATACCAACTAGCAGCTTATCAACCACCGAACACAGACTCATGTTGGCGATGCCATGGTCAAGTAAGAGAACGAGCCATTCATCCTAAGTAGTATTTTAGTATAGAATAGAGGCATTCTGAGCCTACTACTACGACTACATGCGCATCTAGTGCAGTGGCTTGGAAGCAAGCTACCTTGACCATCTTCCGAACTTATCCTAAATTTACTGATCAAACGCAGTAGGGGCGGACTGCTCTACATTCAGCCACGCCACAGTGACCCCCGAAGCGATCTTCTTTTAGTTGCGGGACGAAATCCGGCAGCCGCTGGCTCTGAATAACCAGCCCGGTAATAAGTTCAATTCTTCCATAACATAACGGGGCGGGGTTGCGCGCGAGCCGAGTGACGGAGGTGCACAAGAGTACTTCGCGCCACAACCATCTCTTTTTTATAAGTTATACGGACCGATGCCTGCTGCTTCATCTGGGAGAAAAGAATCATAGATATGCCGGTCATTAGAAGGAAGAACCGCCATAAAAAGATTCCTCGTGTATCATCTGTAGCAAAACTATGAACGGAAGCTAGCAATCCGGACCGTATTGAAAAGGTTCCTGAGACACAGCATGGAAGAGTCACAATATTCAGAAACGAGATCCAAGAATGAAGAAGGGGTAGAATTACGGAATGAATACGAGCTGTGGCTAATACCCAAGGCATAAAAGAAGCATTTTCTACGGGATCCCGAAACCACCAGCCACCCCGACCTAATTCATGATGAGCCCACCAACTTCCTGGCATGATGCCCACGGTTAAAAACCACCGACATGTCAAGATCCAAATTCGAATCTGTTTCTGGTCCTGGTCAGATACCACTGTGTTCGCGCCGGCGCTCCAACAAAGAGGCGAAGTAGTGGTCTCTTTCTGTTCATTACGAACGACACGCTTCGCCTGCTCCCTCCCCGTGTCCACTAGCGCTCCTGTCCAGAGCGAAGAGAAGGCGAAAAAGCGCCGCCAAAGCAGCATGAGCAGGCTTCTATTGCTACGCAACAAGAGAGCTGGATAGCATTTTGCGACCACATGTTTTAATTTTTTGGTAAAAAGCTCGCTTGTTATACGGGATCCGACGCATCCAGCAGAGCGAAGCAGCGTTCCCTTCTTTTCGGCGGCATCCTTCCGCATTGGCGGCGAGTGGAGTGCCACAATCCCATTCATAATTTTTGATCTACATAATCCAAAGCCCATAGCACTGGCGACGTCTCCGGCATAAATGCAAGGAGGATGTATAGCTGATATAGGATCTTGTGGAACAGGATTTGATTCTGCAAGCGGTTCGGTACGAACGAAGAAATTTCGAACAAAAGGATCGGAACTCGCTGATAGGAAAGGAGAGAAAAACAAAGCAATGCCAAGAGCTCCGTCAATCCGCTGTTCATCGATAGACGAAGCTCTCTCTTTATCATATCGTGCCAGATGCAACAAAGGATGAGTCCTTCTTTTTCCTTCTCGCGAACCACGGGAGCGCCTAGCACCCAGAGGAGCAAAGCTAATTATCCTTTCAGGGTAAAGCGGCGCATAAAAAAGGGCTGGCCCGTCAAACGTCCGGTTCCTTCGCGAACGAAGTTCAGAATCAACAAGGGTTCGTAGAACGAAGGGAGTGTACAACTGGGGCGCAGCCCCACTTTTTTGTTCGTAACGAGGGAGAGATAGAATGGAGTTCTTCACGAAGTTCGAGACAAAGTCATACAAAACTTCTCTATGGCCTCCTCGTTTTGAGACATTATGGCTTTGGGGTCGACCCCGGTAACAAAGAAGGAATCCATAAAAACGTGGGATCCGACACCATGATAAAATACTACCCTCATGATTAGACCATGTCCCTGAGATTTGATAAAAGAAAGGTGCATTAGCGGTTAATACGTTGTAATTGGATAAGTTATTAGGAATATGACGGAACGAAAGACCGAGGAAAGAAAGAAGAATGCACCAAAATGCAGGTGCTGCACCAAACGCAGGTGGTTGTTTCTTGTTGTAAGTGAATGCAACGAAAAGACCCGGAAATAACGATAAATGAAAGAATTCATATATTATGTACATTTCGTGCTCTGCTCATTGTTCAATTTCTGCTTTGTTATTCCCATCATCCGGTAACCACAGGATGATCCACAAGAAAGGTGGCAGGATTCGAACCTATGGCCGGCCCGCCCCTGACCTGCTGGGTTGGGTGGCCGGGTTAGCACCCCTCGTCGCCCCTGTACCCGAAACAGATGCGCTGCGCTACCCAGCGCGTAACCTTGTCTCCCCTACTCCTCTTCTGGTTATGCCATTACCAATCGCGGGTAACCCCCGGGCCGGCCGCCCCTGACCTAATAAGATAAGAACTATTATCCTTATGACCAAACTGCGAGAGTTTCACGATCCCGACCAGCAACTTGTTGGGAGTAGGGGCATCCAAGCTTGCCCAACCTAGACATTGTAACTGAAAGTCCTGCCTACAAGTAGGCTTAGGGTAGTCCTCGAAAACCTTCTTCTTTTACTGGCTTGGGAAAGACCCGTAGGCTATGGATCCCACTAATGGAATGGGACTATAACCATACTTCCATGGTCTAGGTTCAAGGACAATCAAGATTGAGGCTTGGAGTATCTAAGGCTTCATGGACAAAATTTTTAGGGCTTTTAAGGACGGACTCGCTAGTGTCCCGAGGATTGACCGGTGAAACTACTAACTGAATTGCCCTAAAAAATTTATTTTTCCACAGGACTGAATCCATAGAAACCTTGGCTTAGTGCCAGAACTGTAAGCGGCGGATGATTGGTATGCAGGATCGGTTGCAACGGTTTCACATGAATGTGAATCAAGAGATTGGCTTGAATTGAAAGGCTTTCCAACTAGCCATTGTACCTGAGATTGCGATAAGTCCTTCTGATTCTTTGTCACCCCATTTCCCTTGGGACCAAGAACAAGCTCCAAAGAAGAAGAAGAGACTTAAAAAAACTATATGTGGTTGGTTGTTGACCAACAAACAGAAAGGATGCATGGGAAAAAGACCGAAGATATCATAGGCTCTCTTCGGAGAGCGGTATACCGAAAAAAGCCCTTCTTAAAGTAAAGAAAGAAGATAGGCTTAAGTCATCGTCGAATAGGGGCTTTTAAAGAGCGTGACTCTTCTTTTTGAAAAAAGGTAAGACTCTGTCTTTATATAATATACACAATTTTCAGTCTAGTTCGCCACAAGGCATGCAAGCAAGGAAGCTAGCCTATGTGGAAGAAAGAAGTCAAGCTGCACGCAATCCGCAACCAAAAGAGAAAACTCAAGGGCAGAGGGATCTTGCTCGTCAACGTCCGTTGCCGATCCGGTCATCAATCTCGGAGTCATCAACATCTGCTTTTCTTCGGGACAAGAATGGTTATATCCTGGCAGTGAGCTTCTCGTACCTGTCGTCCAATCCATTAGCGTCCAGCCATTACGAAGAGAGCCTTGGGGCATCCGCTTAAACCCTAGGCTTGGAGCCTTACAACTTTATCAGCTCAAGCAATTTTAAACTTAGACTGAAGCGCATTCACTCATAGGACGACCATCATGTACTTGTACTCAAGTGACGATGAACACTGAACCTAACAGCCGAGGAGACGATCTCCGGTAACAAAGAAGAGTAGATTACCAATTCAGTCACCGCTCCGCGGGCTTTTATGATTACACTACTCACGAATCTATCTATCCAATTTCTGACTGAACTTGACTTGTCTCCGATTGCCATGCTGCGCTTTTCGCTCCTTATCCCGTACAGAACGAAGTGAATCTTATTTAAACATTCATTGCTATGGGCCGTCTTATTGCACTGAATGACGGATCACATGGGGTGGATCCTACTAATGCAATGTTTTCTCCGTGTAGGATGGTATTTTTAACATCTAGCTGGTATAGGGACCACTTCTTTGATGCAGCAATAGCCAGTAAAGTCCTAATCTTCACAAACTGAAGTTAAGGTTTCCTCCCAATCTATCCAATATTTATTCTTGAGCAAAGCCTTGAACAGGACGAGAGGAATAATGGCCTACCTCAGGCATGTTGTCTGGAACTGGATCATGGCTTGAGTCTGGAGAGGGAGAAGCGTTGGTTTACTGATCTCTTTCAGGCCCTGGCTGAGCTTCAACAAGATCTGGTGTTAGACGAAGTTTCTTTCTGGTATACACTATGGTTGATAGTGTATGAGTCACAGGCTTCTCTGGCTGATATATATGAGTAATTATTCACGGTGATACTCTCCGGGGGCAGGGGATGACCGCCAAAGCTATGCCATATTTATTCCAACTTCCTCTGGATCTACACACGCATAATGTTATAGCTATAGGGTGCCACCCGTAGCCAACCCCTATATGCTTTAGACCCTCATTTTCCTCTAATTTATTTATGGCTTCTTCATAACAAAGAGCTTCCTTATGGCAACTAGGGGCTTTATAGGGGGTCCTCTTGTTGTATGAAAGGTAGGTTTGTTTTGTCAGTGATTAAATGGAAAGGAAGGGAAGAGGCAACCAACAGTAGGATATGAAATAGAGCACCAACAACCGTTCTACTCGAGCGGAACTTCTAACTGAAGCTTCTCACGGGGTCCTTTTCCAACCCCTCTCTTATGCGTTCGGGGGTGCCCTCCTTTGAGTTGGCTCATGTCTGCTATCTCTTCTAACGGATGCCCATATCCTTCATGGATCTAGGAGTTCATACGAATAATGGCTAGCGGGATTCCGCATTCAATCGGAGTTGCCTTAGTTGGTTTCCGAAGGGAAGGCACTCAAGACTCTATATAGTAGCTTATGCCCGCTTCCAGAAGCATTATAATCCCTTCTTTAACTTACAGGGCAATCAAGGAATAGAAGCTACCATCCTAGGGATAGGATCTATTCTCTCTCTACCCAGCTCCTTGTCTAGCAGCCAAGAACAAGAGAGCTACTTAACTCAGGTTTAAGAATGATTTAGGGTCAGATGAGAAAACCAACCCTAGGAGAGAGGCTCAATAAGTTAATCGGAGGTCCCGGAAGGAGGTCCCACCATTTACTTGACTCTTAGAACCTTTGTTTATTTTGGGCTACGGGGATCAACTTCCAGGACAGGAAAGGGCGACCCATCTATTTACTTTACCCTAGTTCACGAGAAAGAGTCCTAGGGATAGACCCCTTTGTTTTGCACCGAGAAGAAATCAATAGAATCGTCTGATACTAGATGAAGAGGTGCTTTGGACAAAGTCGGATGACTGGTTACTACGAAACCTGTCCAATTT
>Ga0209282_1001232_pt1 | contig 13849 bp, 3 predicted proteins | sample Mtrugardesep15_FD_187529 | JGI IMG/M metagenome (GOLD analysis project Ga0209282, IMG submission 187529) | Root nodule microbial communities of legume samples collected from California, USA - M. trunc garden sep15 (SPAdes) (version 2) | ecosystem: Host-associated > Plants > Roots > Nodule...
AAATCAAATTTTTGCGATATTTTTTTCGGAGGAACTTTTAATAACGTTCTTAACACGCATGTAAAAAATTGTTGAAAAACTTAAGAGTTTAAGCATAAATTAAACAAATTTGGATTGAGTAAGGACCAATATTGAGTGCAGAAATTTTTTGTAGTAATTAACAAAGCTATTAAAATTAAGTAAGAATTAAACTTAAAAAATCACAATTTTATAGGGATCAAAAACATATTTAACCCTTTTTTCTATCCTTCAGAAACACACTAATAGTTTATTTCTTTTGGCTTGTGGGAGACTCAAAATCAGATACTATCATTCTTGAGAAATGAATTTTCTTGATTAGAATTCTCTTAGTTTTTTCAATCATCTTACCTTGCTTAATTATTTAAAGATGTTCATGTGATTTAAGTAAGCAAAGTGAGTTACACAATTGTGCTGAATAAGATAAATTAACTCTAAATCTATTTAAAGATGTTCATTCCTTATTTGTCTTGGTCAAAATCTATTGTGGTGAAAGACAATTGAAGCAAGTGACCAACATGAAAGGGCCACATAGTGAACCGAGGCCACTACTTTGGCTCCTTACTAAACAATTGACATAATTAAGGGAGACTAATTCTCATGGAAAATTTATATGAGATAGCATATGGTGCCCTCCCTATTTCCCAATAGTAACACATTTTTCATAGAAAGAGACTTCGAGTGGACAACATTCACTATCTAATCTATTTGTCCTAACATCAGAATCTATTTTCAGTACCTTTCTCAAATTTTCTGTTTCAATTTGCTCGTCCTTTTTTATGTGTATTTTTTTACATAAAAGGTAACCCATAAACTTAAAGCCATCACAAGCTTATGCATGACAAGGCATTCCTATCTTCACACGTAGCCTCGGAGCAGGACAAGTTTGAAATGTTCTATTGTTCCATTGCTCTCTTTTTGCTGGTTAATTTCGTTCAATCTTCGATAGAAAATTTTAGGCAAAATTATTTAGGGTAGTTTTATCTTATTTATTTGTAAAAATTAAGTTTTTTTTAAATATTTTTTTATCCGTTTAAATCATTTATATTATTTATCTTTTTTTTAGCTCCATTCAAATTCTTTATGTCTTAAAATGTGTACAAATTAGTCCCTTTTTCATTTTTTATATTAAAAAAATGTTGAGGTGGTTTGGCACACATGATTATTAGTAATATATTTAATTATAAATAATTTTGATCATTAGAAAAACTTAAAAAAAATATAAATATTCATTTTTTCGTGTGCTCATCATCTTCACCATCATCATTTTTTTTCATCAATAATAATTGCAACACTTTCAATTAAAAAAAAAATTGATTTGCATCAACATCCAACACCTCCTTTTAAATTCAAGTTTTTTTTTTTTTGAGCTTAATGGACACTTAATTTTTTATATTACTAATTTAAAGTCTAAATTTTAGATTTATTTTTTAGCGCTTAAGACAGTCACATTCTTCACCCTACTTCATATACCACCCTGGCATCCTAACTCAACTACACTATGAAAGAACCGTTATCAGGGGCGGATCTACCATTAGGCATGGTGTGGAATGTGCCACCGGATTATTACCCAAATTTTAATAGGTATATACACCTATTATAATTTAAAGATATATGATACATATTATTGTGTGTAAAATTAGGGCACTTGGTTAGCGTGTTCTAGTGGTAGATACTAACAATTTTTAACACCATTGTGCAGGTTTGATTCCCTATGTCTAGAGTTTTTGCATTTCTCTTAATTATTAATTTTTTTATTGGCAGAAGTGAAATTCCGCTCCTAGGAGTTTAAGAAAGCGTCCTACTCCTAGCCTATGCAAATGTCTTGCTCTTCATATATCCAACTTTTATATAAAAATAAAATAAATTCTTTTATCAAATAAATACAATCCTTCTTTCTTTATTTATTTTTTGATGGAATCCTTCCTTTTATTTAAATCAATAATCTGCTGGTTATTCAAAAGTGAGAAAGGCTCGTTATATATACACGAATTGGAGCGCAAAGTTTAGATCCTACAGACTGAAGCTACAACACTTTCTCCCCAGTTGACACTATACCGGGTTTGTATTGACATTTATTTAAACCACAACACTTTTAGAATCTCCATTTTGCAGAGTAGGAGTAGCCCTGCTTTGTTTATTAAATTTCTTGGTGTAGCGTAGTTCAATACATTCAAATGCATTGGTCATCAACTTTCCATGAACCACATAGATATATCATTGTTGCAATTATAGCTAAATACAAAATATTACTTTTGGAAACATTCTATTTGTATTTCTCTAGAAATTCCTCATATGTAAATTGTTCTAAATATTTATATAATCACTTTGGTGATTTGGATTTCAGTGTTATAACATAGTGTTGTTTTGTTTGTGAGTGAGTGCTTATGTTTATATAACCACTTTGGTGATTTGGATTTCGGTGTTATGACATAGTGCTGCTTTGCTTGTGAGTGAGTGCTTCTCTATAATAAGCTTAGTAATTGTGTTTTCATTTTGACAAGGAAGAGGAACCAACATAGGTAACTTGGAGAAAGTGCAGTGACATAGCATAGCCTTTGTATGCGGGGTGCACAAACTTCTCACGGTTGGCTTCGGTGTTGAGATCCTTCTACTTGAAGGCAAGAAATGGAGTTTTGTATGAAGACAAGATTTATGCCTCACGATTCTGCGAATATGGGTGGTGCAAGTACATTTTCTCCCTTTTTGGTGCCTCTGTTTGTGCTTTAAAGTAGCTAGATCATGATAGGAAAATGTCTAGTATGAAAATGGCTAAAGTTCTTTGAATAATTCTCAAGTGTTCGATTGCAATAAAATGCCAAAGTGGTATATAATTTGTTATATTTATTTAATGATTGCCTCCTATGCATAACTATGGCATGTAGTGGAAGCTAATTATGAGGTGCAACATACACCCTCACCTTTATTTATAAACTGTTTACCAATTTTTCAGCACTTGGAGGTGGATGAGTCTGTAGCATTTTCTGTGCAAGCTGGCTATTTTACAAAGTCATATACTGAGCTGTTGAGTAGATTTCTCCAAGAAAGGTAAATCTATGCCAGAATTAGGCAGCAACAATATAATCATGGACTCCCTTGTTTTTCTAATGTGTTGCTTAACCTTTTAGCTTGGTGAGCTATATAGTTGACTAAGATTTCCCTCGTGATAGTGGACTGTCCATGTGTTCTATGTTGCTGTATGAGGTCGTACTATGTTGGTTAAGAGGATAAGGTAGAAGGAAACTTGTGGACATACTGATACAAGCTAATAAGGCTGTCGAGGTCAACTTTTTATAATCAATCTTGTATTTAGTAATTTGAGAAAATGCAGCTTAGCATTTGTGTTAATTGTGTTTTTTAAAGTTAATATGATATTCTAATATATGTTATTTTAACAATTTTTCAATATTTGGAGACAAACCCGTTATGAAGTTACAAATGTTCAAGAATACTGTTCAAGTTTGATTCTTGAAAGAATGTAATTTGATTATGTGAAACAATGATGGTTAATGTTTAGTTTGTCTAGTTTTATAGTATTAATTAATTAATGCTTTTGTTACTTTGAATTTGTTCATAATTTAATATGAAGTTTGGTTCAATGATATTTTATAGAAGTGGTTGTGTGTGAAATTTTAGATTAATTTATGAAATACTGTTTTATAATCATATATAAAACTGGAGAAACTAAAATAAAAAAGGAAAAAAATGATTTTTTTTTTATACTTTCGGAACCTTTTTAAGTCGGGTGATCCCATTTAATTAAAAGTTTTTAAATGGGGTGACCCGATTTAAAAAGTGTATTTTAAATCGGATGAATCATAAGACTTAAAAAACAAAAAGTTATTAAATTGATCACCTATAAGTCGGATGTACAACTGATTTAAAAAGTCATTTTCAACCATTTAAAAAGTGTTTTTTGTACTAGTGATTATTCTTAGTATAATTTAATTCATAAATTCATTCATATCTTTGCCACACCAAATTACAATGTCTAGGTCCGCCTCTGACCGTTATGACCTTCTTCTCTAACCTCCTCATGTTATGCTATGGCTTTTTTGTTTTGTTATTAGTCTCCGTAAAAATATTTGTTTACTTTCTATCCTTCCAAATAAAACACCACCTAAAACTTACACGGATAAATGTGAAGTCTTTGGTATGCTTTTTGTTTTTAATCTTTGTTATGTTTCGCTCCTTGCAATATTTATTCAACAAGAATTGATATCTGCAATATATAGGGTCGGTCCAACAAGTGTAATGGCCTAAAATAATTTTTATTGTGAGCCCTTTTACGATAAAAAATATTACATAATTTTATGAAGAGTTGAACCTTGGACAAAGAGGATATGATGCCTTAACTTTTACCAACTCAACTTAGAAAAGATCGGTTCAAAAATTTTCATAATATATATTTATAAGTAAATATTGAGGCCTAAAACCCTTGCTTATGTCACATGGCCCTTGAGCCGACCTTGGCAATATATTGTAATATTTATTTTATTCATTTTTCTCATTTTCCACTCATATTAAAAGGACTAAGATAAATATTATAAATATTTGAGAGATCAATTCCTTCATAAATAAATATTGCAGACTAAAACAAAACAATGAAAGAAAGAAAAAGTAAAACGGAATATATTTGCAAGGATGAAAATATAAAAAAATTACAATAACTAAAGAGCAAAACACTTTTATGTGTATTTTCTAAATTATATTTGCAAGAATGAATAAAACACTTTTATGTGTTTGGAATCAGTGTCCAACATCATGCTGTACGGTTGCCCACCACTTGTAGGCAAAATTAACCATTCTTCGACAGAAAGTGGCCATTAAAATGAGAAGATCCTTATTCTACACATTGCCATCCCAAAAAATATTGTAGGCAAAGTTTGTGGAGCGGTTCTAAATATCGGTTCGTCTTTAGAATCCATTTTTACCGCCTCAGAGCGAACCACCAAATAGAGGTAGAGACGGGAGGGTACGACAACACCCGAACTCACAACAATCTAACACCACTACCACCACCACAACCACAAAACACTATAGGTTTCGACACAAGACGGATTCTACTTCTCACTCACAAAGAAACAAAGGCGACCAAACTTCTTTACAAGGAAACACTTTTAAAAAGAAAATTTAACCATATCAATAAGATGTAGTTCAGAGATAATCCACTATAGGTTTCAACACAAGACGGATTCTATTTCTCACGCAACAAAATGTCAAACTAAGACTAGAACTAACATGCCCTCCTCCTCCACCTGAGATTAGGCACGGATGCACGGTCGGGGCAGTGGGGTCAGAGGGTCCCACTCACTCATTGTATTTTGTATAAATACTAAAATGTTTATGCATTGTGACTATACTTATATAATATTTTTGTCTTCAATTAATCCATTCATATAATACTACGATAAATTATAAAACCAAAAATAATACTAATTAGCATTGATTAAGTAATGCCAATTATGTCTTCAACATGCACTACTTCAACAACTATCCATTCAACATGTTCAGACATATGTTCAACTTGAACATCGTCGACAGGATCATGCGATGTTCTTGCACTCTCAGCCATAAGTTCATCAACATACCATTATATTATTTTGGTTGTGTAATTGTCAATGCAATAGACCCTTTTTTTTTAATGATCAATACCATAAACAGTGTTAATTAGTAATTCATCTCGTTTAATTCTTACAAATATAGTGTATATCTCTCCCTTACATTTTTTTTTATTTGACCACAACTATAAGAAAAAGAAAGTGGAACAAAAAGAGAGAAAATGACATGGATGAATAAAAAAATAGAGAGATCAGGCAGCAATGCAACATGGGTCCCAGAACATAAAACACCTTGTAGTAGTTCTAGAATCCTTGCAAAACTTCAAAAATAATCCTTATTCACACCTCCCAAAACAAACAACTGTTGTGAATCTTGTGATACTTCATTTGAAGCTTGATTTATGTTCCTGTTTCCAGAGACAACGTTAACAACCTTGTTGCTAATACTATTTTGTTGAACACTAGGAGCAACATTTCTGATAGCCTTGATTCTCCAATAATATTCATAACCATTTATCATAGGCAATGAACCATGTTGCACAACCTTAACATCCTCAGAATTGAACACTTGGTTGAACTTTGAACATTTTGGCCTCTTATTAACTAACCAAATTGTCTTATTCATCGCTAATTCTAAATTAGGAATACTTGTTATCTCCCTGGACAACGTCTGTGTTTTCTCTATCACACTTTCATCTTCGTCAAACTCATCATCAATTTCTTCTTCATCGTTATTAAACGTGAGGATAAGGCGACCATTTTGTCGCTTAGCGAAGAAGTTGTTGTGTGAAGGAATTGACACAACTTGTAGGAACAAAAACAACCTTCCATTGTCACGTTGGGGCATCATTTGAAGTGGTTGGCTTTGACTAAAGAGTGAAGGAAGTGGAGGAGGAAAACAACGAATCTTCTTCACCATGTCCACCTTTTCTTTCAAATTTTCATCATCATTTGAATTGTTATCCTCAGATGATGTGTAAGAAGAGAAACCATCTGAACCAGTTTCTGAACCAAGGCTCTCGGTGCAAATTTCAAGACTCTTTGCACTTAGATAATTTTTTGAATTTTTCACAAGTGGGTGAATATAAGGAAGAGGTTTTGATTGCGAAGCTTCATCTTTGTTCTTTTGATTCAAGATTGAACTCCATATATCCAATTCACTAGTGACTTTTGAGTGTGAATTTTGAGAACCGTTACTATTACTTTCAGACCCCAAAATGGTAACAATGTCCAGCTTTTGCATCACCATATTTTCTTTGCTTTGAATCTTCTTATTAGCTGCATACATGTTAGTAAGACTATTAGAAAAATGTTAATTAAAAAAAGGGTAATAATATTATCAATCTAAGTATCTATCTACTAATAAGAGAGTTGTTTTATTTTTCACATGTTATATATATAGCCTTTATTTAATTAAATCATAGTACTTTTTTTAGACATCACAACATGGATTAGTGCTTACTAGTTTTAGTAGAATTTCAAGTTATTAGAAAGGATGATTGAGCTAGTACAGCATGTGGGTTTATATAGAAAAAAAAAACACATAAAGCTTGTAAAAGAATTTTAATTAAATACCTTAGGCAACAAAGCAGCATTCAACAAAGGATAGGCTATTGGGAGTGCTAATTGAAGGATGGTTGCTAATGTTAGAGAATGGTTGTTTCTGATTGATGGTAGTGAAAGTAGGAGAAATGAGGATTATTTATAAGGTGCCAAAAAGCTACTTGACATGTATCAAGATGCCCATTATGGTTTTATTGGTTTTCAGTGTGTTATATTCTCCTTTTAGAAAGGTACTACAAAATCAACTAATGTTTTAATATTACGGCTAAAGGGAGGGCTAATATTGGTTCAATGGTCATACGAGCTTTAACACACAATAATGAAAAGAAAAAAAATTACATTTTTACATGCACAGATGAGTTAGGTGTTATACAATACATAAGTTAGTTTTTACTCGTCATTTATTAATTCAATAGTGAAAAAAATGTGTATAATACAACTCAATCTTACTTGTGCATCATATAGAGTTAGGCTACTTATAAAGTTAGTATATTTTTTTTAAGAGAATTGTTTTGTATGAAAAGTATTATACTCTATCACTCCCTAATTTATAAGACAATTTTAAAAAAATGTTTTGTCCCTAATTATTCCAACAACTTTTTTTAATACCCATAATTTTTATAAAGCGGTCTTATAAAAAGGAACAAAAGAAATATATAATTATGAGTGTATAAACAAGAACTAGAAATTGATGCTCTTCACTCTTTAATTACATGTAAAAAGTCAAGCAGATATAACTAATAAAAAATGGTTGGACTGTTAAAAAAACATATAACCAACCGTGGGCTCAAGTATAATAGAAGAGATTAATCTTCCACACAATTTAGCATAATAAGACTTTGATCCATCATGACCTGAAATCTACGAGTTGCGGGAGATGGTGTTGACCTTGAGCCATTGACCTTTGAACAACATATTTCGTCTTCTTTGAAGGGGGTAGAGTACTTGCAAATACTCTAATGATAGAATGCGTCGAATAAGTTAAGTTTTTAGGAAAGAAAATATGTGTACATGTGAAGAGACTATGTGTCAAGCTTTATAGTGAGGAATTAGGGTTTTAGGCCCTCAAAACCCTTATTTAGACAACTTACCCCATGAGATATCTGTGTAGATCTTGGAAATCTAGTCTTGGATATGGTTTGAATGGTCCAAATTAGCCTACACAACCTTCATCAGCGAATTTAAGGCGAGACTATGACGCTATGATCCGCGTATAAGTTATAAGCAAGAGGTGACCAAATCCATTAAGGTTATGAGGCTTAACACAATCCTGAACATAATTAAATATGTGATAGGAGAATCACTAATATTCAATGTTAGATTACTTCGGACACGAACGTATGACATGTAAGTTCATTCAAAATAAGTTTAAAAAGGGTTAGCCATTCAACATTGTGCTATATGGGGATGTAGCTCAGATGGTAGAGCGCTCGCTTAGCATGCGAGAGGTACGGGGATCGATACCCCGCATCTCCATAATAATCAATTTTTTGTTTCGCTGCACATTTTATTTTAACCGTCTGTTTTTTATTCTACCAGCTAACACTATTTCCTTTTACGTAGACATTGATTTCATCTTGCTTTAAGGATTCATAATCATTGCATGGTTATTTCAATTTTATTTTCTAAGCATGTTTTTTGAAAAGTTTGTTTAAACTCAAAGTATGTAATAAAATAAAAACCCCACTTTTAACATTTTGTACATTTGACGATATTATTATTTACAAAGCTTAGCTAATGATTTGCTGGTTTTGTGTCACACACATACTTTTAAATAATTTGAATTAGGAATAGAGGTGAAATAACGATGATCTTCCATAGAAGAATGAACAAATCATCACTCATACCCCTAGCCACCAAAAATGATGAAAAGATAAGCAAAAACCTTTTTAATTGACAAGGACATGGAAGCAAAAAGAATTTATTAATAGAGCAAGCACGCACCAAAATGAAACTATAATAGTAAAAGAAAGGTGAAGTTTAATCATAAGGAATCATACACCCCATTGCTTGAAGGAGAATCATACACCCCATTGCTTGAAGGAGAATCATACACTTCTATATTAATTTTTAACTATATAGTAGTTTAATCATAAGGTATAATTTATGTGGAAAAGAAGAATGCGCGTCACACCTTTGCTTTTTTGTTTCCTATTCCGTACAAGGAAGGACGTGGTCACCATATTACACAATTGGTGTTGATTGCCATGGGAGACAAATGGTTAAGGAACTAATTATTTCGGTACACTAAAACAAGTTCTACATTGTTATTTGAGAATCAAAACTACTAATAAGTTTATATGAAACACTCACAGTTTATCCACCATGATGTCTCACACACAAGACCTAAATTAGACAATATCTCAAAAACATGGTGTCTTGGACTTAATGTCGAAACATTTGACACTTCAAGTAAGGGTCATATCTTTTGTAGAAAAAAGAGAGAGTAGGGGTCGTATCGATCCCATGCTCGATCAAGGGATGGTAGATTCTCTATCCCTTTAACTTTGACGGGGGAGTTACTATTTCGATACACCAAAAAAGTTTCACATTGTTTAAGAATTGAGGTTGATGCTAATTTATATAGAACACACTCCGCTATCCATCAAAGTGCCTTTTAAAAAGGATCAAATCAGAAGAGTTTACATATGAGACACAAAGCTGATAATACCTCGACAACGTGATCCACTTGAGGTTGGAACATTAATAAAATCAATAAAGAAGACACAAATTGGACCGTCATAATATTCCTAAAGGCCTAAAAGACCTCTAAAAGGGCAGGCCCTCTCAGAGGCCTCATCGCCCTCCAAAAGGGGTCTGAGGCATAGAGCACGCCTTAAGCAGGGCGCCGCCTTAAAGAGCTTCTGGAAAGCTCCAAAAGCCGCCTAAATACCCAAAATATCCCTATTACTTGTTGACTAAGTAACCCAAAATCAGGCCCATAAAGGGCTATAAATACCAACCTTGAGAGGCTTCTCAAGACATGACCAATACAATACAAACCCTAATATGATTATTGTACCTTTTGCAATTACACAAATTAATCACATGGTTCGACTAATTATGCATAAGTCTCCACGTCCAATTGCAATAAATATGTTTTCGATAGCTGTGACTATCTAATAGTGTTCATTTGGCAGTTAAAATATCATACACAACCAAATTTAATTAATTTGTACATTCTTCCATTAAAATTTTTTTTTACACAATATGCAACGGATGGATTTGGTGTTTACATTTGGGAATCTGAGTTTTCGCTTTGCAAGTTCTTCATTATATATATAAATATAGAAATGAATTGGATGAGACAACTCAGGTATCATTTTTTGCATATATCATATATTTCTCTATTATTATACTCACCAGCATATGAAAAATTTGTGGTAACTAATTAATTGATCTGATAAACAAATCAGTGACCATGTATTTAGCATAATAAACATCATTGTCAACAACTGAATCATTTAACTTTCTGTTGGATTCCATCTAGCCTATGTTTCTCAAACCTCATATATAGTTATTGGATTAGCTTGCATCAATTGTGGACCTACTACTGTAAATTAAATTAAGCTTAATTGACCTCTGAAAACTTTTCACCAATTTTTTTGGGTAATACTTTCAATGAATTCATTGATAATAACATATAAAGGTTGAAAAATAAAGCGTAGCATTTGACCTATATATTTCAATTGAGTGCAACTGTATATTAGTTCATTCATGAAAGTGTACGTGATGCCATGCATAGTGACTATTGGTATTTAATAATTAATATTTTCATAGTTGCCTTCGTGTAATAATTAAACAAATTATGAATCATTTGAATATTTTTCACCGCCCAAAACGACAAAATATAGTGGAAGATTACGTGAGGGTGCATTGTTTGAGTTAAATTTTGTGTCGGAATGGGGATCCTTGACAATGTAGAGATTATTCTAAGAATATTTTCTATAAATGTTAAAAGAAGAAACATAGGAATTTTGTTCTTAATTTCTAGTGGTCTAGAATATAGATTTTGTGAAAGAACTTTATCTCCTATGCGCTCAACCATATATTTAATTTATTCATTTTATTCTATAGATATTCCTTTCTGTTCATTATGCATGGGACCCCAAAAAAGCACCAAATCATTTTTTCAATCCTTCACCAACACATTAGTAGTTTTCTTTTTCTTTTGGCTTGTGGTCAAAATCCTCAAATAATATTCTTAGCTTAAAACAACTGTGTATTTCTTCCAATGCTTACTATTAAGGTTAAAAATCAATCGAATCAAACTCATTTAAAGTCGACTCGATAAAAATTGATATTTTTAAGGTCCAACTCTTGCATTTTTCCGTTCTCTATATACTTTTAATATTTACTTTATCATTTTTCAAAGACTAATGCTACATCTCAAAATGTTTTATAAATAGTTTGTTTCACAACTTATTCTCCTAAAAATTAAATAAAAGACAATTGAAGCAATTGACCAACAGGAAAGAGACACATAATAAAGAGGTTGCTACTTTGGTTCCGTACTAAACAATAAACAGATGACATAATATGAGAGACCAATTTTAGTGGAAAATTCGCATGGGAGATCAGCATATGATTCTGTCCCTATTTGCAAATCCTATACACAGAAAGACAGTGACATCGAGTGGACAACATTACTTCACCAAGTCTATTTGTCCTAACATGAGATGAGATGAGAACCTAGCTATTTTCGGTATCTTTTTTTCAATTTTTCTTGGTCTATCTGCTCTTCCTTTTTTAAGTGTACTTTCCATAAAAGGTAACTTAAGGCCATTGCCACCACAAGCTCATGCATGACAAGTCATTCCTATCTTCACACGTTGCTCTCTTTTTCAATTGAAAATTTTATCGTGACAGAGAAATTACACGAAGATAAAATTTTCAAAATGAAATATATTGAAGAGAAATACAATTTTGTATACGTTTGGTTTCATTTTAGAGGTGACAAAATTTCGACTTGAAACCATTGTAGTTTTAGACTTCAAACATGATTTTTATGTTCAACCTTTTTTTTTGTTGAGAAATTATGTTCAACTTTATTGTAGATTTTTAAAAATAGGCCAAATCTTCTTTGAAATGCTAATATATCAGGTTTTAGCTTTTTAAACTAGGTCTGACCTATTTAAACAAAGCTTGGCTCGACCTATTTTTACCCACAACGCTTACGCACCACATGTAGATATAACTTCTGGTTTCATCAAATAAAATTATCCAATAAATAGAGAAAGTTTTAATTCCTGATAATGGCATAATTCTCTTGATCTTGTTCTCTATTATACTATTGGTGGTGGGAGGCGGCCGACCACTATGAGAGTGCTCGAGCTCCGCCACCGACAACTGCGGGGCTGCTGGAGCTCCGTTGTCGGGCTACCATCATCAACCACCACCAATGGTGTGTCAAATGGATGCCCACCTATCATTACACTTATGTCGGGGATGGATGGATCATGTGTTGGAATTTAAAAGTATAGACATAGATCATAGAATATTCATAGTAGAGATAGATCAAGAATATGTGTATCTTTAATACTTTGAAAATAGCGGGTCATATTATAAGTATGAGAAGATTGACTACCCTCATACCGTCTAAATATTTGAATTAAATTTTCATGGTATGCTTAACTGTTTGATGAGATAATATTTAAATAGCTAAATGCATGAAGTAATTGGCCTCTCATTGGGTTTAACTTAATATTTCAACCCATCACGATCGATTAAGGAACACATCTTAATCGAACAATTCATCGATATAATAATTTTTTTATAGGGTCATCAATATAATAATTAGTGCTTGATACTAATTAATTATAATTATTTTAATAATAACTTATAAATAATTGATTATGTCAATTGATAATCGGTTAATTAAATAACTAAACATTGTGGTGTTCCCAAAAATAAGGCCAGTTAGGAAGCACACCACTTGAACTTAGATACAACATCAATAAAGTTGGAAAGAAAACATGATTACTTAAAGAAAAATGTTTGATGCACACCCATATGAGTGTATGCTTCTCGAGGGAGGAAGATTAGAAAAAATGATGTAATAAGTTACAATTTTTACTGGAAAAGAGATAACCAGATAAAATGAGATGTTATATGAATGTAGAAGAATATGAATTGTTTAAATATAATGGTTGTAATTTAAATATGTTGACAAGATAGTCAAAACGAGTCATATAGATCAACCTTAGATTATATGTTGTGTGATTGGCAATACTATAGACTTTTTTTGTTTTAAAATGATCAATAATACCATAGACATAAAAGAAATATAATACAACAATAATATACAAATATGATAATTTTCTCTTCCTTTCCATTGTCTTTTAAAGGAGAGAAAATGACATGACATGGATGAATAATTAAAAAAAAAAAAGCGGTCAGGTAGCAATGTAACAAGGGTCTCTTAACAGAAAAGACCTTGTAGCTCTAGAAGCTTTGCAAAACCCAACATTGTGAACCAACTTATCCTTATTTTTTCCCGTCAAAACAAACAAGTGTTGTAAATCTTGTGATGCTTCATTTGAACCTTGATATATGTTCATGTTCCTAGGAATTAGAGGAGCAACATCTCCTGTAGCCTTGTTTCGCCAGTAATATTCATAACCATTGATCAAAGGCAATGACCGTGGCAATGAACCATGTTGCACGCAACATGGTTCATTGCCACGGTCATTGCCTTTGATCAATGG
>Ga0209282_1001234_pt1 | contig 13841 bp, 5 predicted proteins | sample Mtrugardesep15_FD_187529 | JGI IMG/M metagenome (GOLD analysis project Ga0209282, IMG submission 187529) | Root nodule microbial communities of legume samples collected from California, USA - M. trunc garden sep15 (SPAdes) (version 2) | ecosystem: Host-associated > Plants > Roots > Nodule...
CAATTTTCAACTAAAATAACTGGTTTTTGTTTGGTTAATTTGGAAGGAGCGCAACCTTCAAATTTTTCATAACAAAGAATCAAATGTCGCTCAGGTGATTGACAGGGTGAAACTCCATTCTTGGATGACAGGATAAAGAGAGTTAAAGCATTTACAATTCTCAACTCTGACCCCTCAAACAAAAAATAATATTACGTCCACCCCTAATTATAAGACCCTTTTGAGAAATAAATTTGTCTCTTTTTATAAGACCCCTTTGCTATTTCCAATTACATTAATTATTTCTCTACATACATGCCCTTATTTATTATACATCTTTTTCTTCAATCAACAATAAATAGAATGTTGAAAACATAAACTAATTCTTTCTCTTAAACGCTAAAATTGTAAAAACAATAATGATTACAAACAACTTTAATACAAATATCTGCTATCTTAATTCCCGTGATTTTAACAAAAGAGTCTTATATATAGAGATGAAGGTATTAATAGATTCAAACTCTTTATTCCGGCAGTTATTATTATAATTTCAATAAATGTATGTGCAACATTTGTACAGAGTAATACATTTATTGAATAAATTATAATAAATTGTTGATATGAATGTGAGTTAATTTTTCGGTTGGTTATAATAATGAAATATTAATTAAACTAAAACAGTTGTCAAAGCCATAAACTATGAAGCCTGTATTTTTTTTAAAACAATAGAATGTATAGGTTAAATACTACAAACAAACATTGCACTCCAAAGAAGAGTAATCCAAGTAAGAAAGAAAATTAACAGATGGTTTTGATGTTTTACTTTTGGAATAGAGCTATTGTCACAACAAGAAGCACTACCTTGATTGCAACTCCTATTGAATCATTTAGGTAAATACCAATTACTTCTTGTAAAACCTCACATATAATTAACGACTGCTTGTCCTACACTTTCATTTTTTAATTAGCATAGATGAAGAAGATATAAGCCATACACTACAAACATACATTACATTTTAAACAAAACAAAATATCAAGCAGAATAACATTAATTAAGAAATGATGCATATATAATTTTGGTACTCTTATTTAAAAGCAGATCAGTATTACACCTTGTCAACATGCTTAACTTTGGTTGCATTAAGAAACAAACGAATCTTCATTAGTTGTGGTCTTTTAACCGTGTGTTTGTTTTAAGAGAAGTTGGGATAAGAAATATAAAATAGAAGTAACATATCTTGCTTGGTCAGAGATATATGATGTAAGAAATAAACCAATGATACCATGATTTTCTCTCAATGATAAAGATTTTAGGAGTGGTGGTATACGTGTTGCATAAAATATTCTACCAAGCGAGGGACCCACATCAAATCTTGGTGGGTATAAAAGGAGTGACCTAATTATCCTTGTATTTTTTTGCCTTTTTAATTAGTTTAATAATTAATTTAGAGTCATTTTAAATAAATTTTCGCTTTTTATTTATTGAGTCGAGTAGTGCATCATTAGCTATTACTACCATTGCTATTTATCAATGACCACATGACCAAATAAAGAGAAAGGAAGGTGTTGCAAGCTTTGGAGGCTAAAGAGAATCAGAAGAAACATGTCGTGTGATGGATCATCGGATAAAATGAAAGAAATTGGTGTGCAATAGGCTGATCTATTAATTAAATGGAGGTGTGAATAGAAAAAAAAATGGGCCAAAGATAAAAGCAAACGTGGGCTTATACAAAAAGAAGGGAATCAGGTCTTCATGTGACATATATGAGCGGTTATTTCTTCAACAGACTCGATAAAATTATATTCGGCTCGAAACTCGACTCGAGTTCGTCACGAACTTTTTCTTAGCTCAAACTCGACTCGATTTAAGTTCACGAATCACTTAACTCGGCTCGAAAGCTCAAATGAACCCAATTAATATATAAAAATAAAAAAGACTACAACAAAACTTGTCTCAACTAGTATTAAAACCACTATATAGTTAATAGGCGATAATGACATTGCGCTTCAATTATTAATTTTGTTATAAAAACTATTTGTATTACCCAAGTGATTTAAGTGTGCTCTATATGTTTTTTTTGTTGAAGGATTTAGATGTTGTTTTATAGCCACTCTTGCTCACAGTTGATTAAAAACAATCGATTTGGGACTATTATGACATAATGGTTTGAAAGCATTTTGTTCACAACACTTTGTATTTTTTTTAAAGGAATGACACATGTTATATGCTCTAATCATTTCATTCTTAATTTTTCTAAAATAAATATATTCATTTGTTGTATATATATCACGAGGGCCGTTCCTATGAAATAGGAGGCTCAACTCTCATAATAAAAAAGGACCTCGGTAAAATAAAAATATATTTTTTTTAAATTTTTTTAATCCTAAGAGACAATTTAGGAGGCATAGAGGAAGACGGGAGAAAAATTTAAAATCTGAAATTTAGGAGGCATATATTAGCAACATATACCAAAGTCTAGGGTATAGCATGGGCCGGGTTCGGGCGGGTACGGGCAACAAATAACCATATGAGATGAAACCGAACACACCATATCCAGGCTCAATCTCGACCGTGAATGTGCTCGGTTTACGCGGGTTCGGTTTGAACGGGTGTACGGGTTGTTCGGATGGGTTCGATCGGTTATGAGTTTCTCAAGTGTAGATGAAAACAAAGAGAACAACATGAAAAGAACGTTGAAGAATAGGCTTTCCGGTTAATAATCTCTACTATTTTCTCTTTTTCTTTCACTTCATGGTTGCACAGGGTTTTAAAAGAAGATTGTTTGAGGGCTTTTCAAAAGAAGGTGAAGAAAACAAAAGGATAGAATGGAATTTGGAATAGACTGTAGAGTGTAGAGTTTCTACATGACTCTAAGAAGAAGAAGACCAATAGATTATTTTTTATCCACTAAAAATATAAAAGAATAAAATATTAATAAGTAGTTGTTAGTAAATAATTATTATCAAATTTTGAAATGATATACAAAGCTTAACGTGTGGGTAGATGCAAAGTTAAAACGTGTAGCTTGTTAAAGCCTTTCAAGGGCATCTGGCAGTGTGAAGATATGCTTTTGTGGTCTCAAAAAATATGGTAGCTGTAGTGATTGGACAACTGACTGTAATATAGCAGATGACACTTGGTTAAAGCTATATACTCGGTCGGTTGTGGGTACCGATGGGTTCTCAAACCAGGAACCGCAACCGACCGTTGGTAACTGTATGGACTCGATTTTGTTCATTTTATGAGCCCGACAACCGACCCGACCCACCCGTTCAACTAAAATGAGCAGCGGTTTAGGCGGGTTTTGGGCGGGTTCGGTTCCCATGCTCATCCCTATACCAAACTTTATCAACATTCAGTGTCCAATATATAACGAAATTAGCAATTATATTTTTCAACATTCAACATATAACAAAAATTCCGGCATTCAACATATATTTGCAGCATTCAACAAAATTAGCAATTATACACTAAAATTTTAAAAAGTAATTATTAATAAGCATTAAGCAAGGTATAATAAAATTTGTGTAGCTAAGCTTCATTAAAAAAATCAGAATGAAAAGAACTTCTAACCATGAAAGGAAATAAAAAATATTAAACAAAGGAGAGGTGTTGAGTGAGAAAAAGAAACCCAACCGCATACCGAAGAAAGAAAAAAGAAGAAACATATTTTTTTTATTTGAGTGTGGTGTGGTTATTAAGCTAAAAATATTTTTTTGGAGGCCCATGCATTTTGAAGGCCCAACTTAGTTGAGCTGATGTCCTCCCCCAAATCCGGGCATATATACCACCACCAAAAAAACAAGGGAGCCCCTAATATGGACCCTTATTTTTAAGGTCCACCCATGGTCCTTGCTAAATGACCTGCAATAGTGGGTGAGACACTTCCTTTTCAGTTTAGAAGGATGGTTTCATATGAATCTTTAGTATGACTGAGCTTTTGCAATCAAAACCGATGAATCATCCAATCCAATTCACAACAAATTGCTAACTAACTCTTTGTTATCATAACTTTAATTTCATCATTCACATTCAAAATTTTAACTTAGCCATCCAAATGCTTGCTATTTTTATTTTTTAAGGAAAAGAAAAGGGTTACTGGTTCATAAACCCATATTTCAATATAACTGGAACAATCTTCGTGATAATCAATTTCGTACCAAACATGAAACCAAGTTTGTTAACTGGAACAAAATTAAAGGCTCCCTCATGTTTCCTTCTGATTAGAGAACTGGACCTTGAAAGTAATGCAGAGAAAACATCATGAATTAGTGATTCCAAAATCAGCATGGTGATGGAACAAGGATCTGAAAGTGAACAAAAAAATAATATCTGGATTTCTTGAACTGGTTCCGATTTTTAGCAAACAAATTGACGAGTTAAGGTGAGAGCAAACTTATTAAATTGGTGATCCTTCTTCATCCAATTATTTTGTTGCTGTTTTTACTTTTTTGTGTAGAAGTTATCCAGGTTGTTATAGAGAGAGAGAGATTGGAAGTGTGTTTACCCACAATTACAGGTAATTTGGCAAGGACCATAGATGGACCCTTATAAAAAGGGTTCATATTAGGGGCTCCCAAAAAACAGATCACCACCAATAAAAGAACTATGTATATATGTCAAATATTTACTACATTGTGTTCAACATCATAGAAAAAAATTTGAATTTGATAATATATATATTTAACTGTCTCTGTAAGCTTAACTCACTTAGTAATGGATAATGCGTGTATATGCAGTGACCGGGGTTCGAACCCTGGACACCCCACTTATTCACCTTTAAGGTGAATTTCTCTAGTTGTCAGGCTACTTGACAAAATATATATATATATATATATAGCTGACTGATGAACTATAATAAATCAAACTATTAATTCGTAGCTTAAGTTTTAATTTATTTGATAAATTTAATTTTCAATTTTCAACTAAAGTTGAAAACAGTCAAAGCACAGACAAGTGAACTAGTTAACTCAAAAGCGGTTACATAGTTACACACATACACAATTAGACATACAAATTCACATCACATCACATCACAGTTACACACTTGTGCAAAACATTGGTAAATCTTCATAAAAAATATATTTAGAAGATGCAACATGGTGGTTCAGCTGGCATCAAAATAAGGATGTCGAAGCGAAATGTAGTGAAGCAATTGAGTTAAAGGTTGAAGAAAACATTATCAAGTAGGTTTCAAATATTAGTGATGATTAGAAGGTTGTGAACACTTTTTTTTTCACTATTGTTCCTAATGATATCTCAATAAGGAGGTATGGATCGGGTTTGAGCTGATAGGAATGTTAGAAGATGTGTTCGTCGCTGACAAACTTAACCGTCAACGTCAAGTATTTGGTTTCGTATGTTTCAGAAGTGCAAAAGACTTGGTAAAGATGGTTCAAGCTATTCTTAATGTTTGGTTTGGAAAGATCAAAACATGGGCGTCATAGGCAAGGTTTAAAAAAGATGTAAACTTTGTTCCGAACGCATCAATTAGCAACAAATAAAGAAGAAAACTTTGGTGCATCAAGGTTGAAAGAAGGTAATAGGTCTTTGTCAAGGGAAAAGAGCGACAAAACTTCTTATGCTGAAGCGGTGCGTCCATAAAACGTTTATCGATCCATTGATAACACAAAAGGTGTTATAATATTTAAAACAAAAAAGAAGACGAAGAATGGGCAAGAAGGGGTTTTGTTAGTGTTACGCATAAGGTTGTCCATATGGGTGCCAGAAAGGTTTTTATTGTTCTATCAAGAAGATTTGAAAGGGGTCTTCGTTTAAAGCAAAAGACGTTTTTTATTTTTGGTTTGAGTCTGTAGTTGAGTGGACACCGTTATTGACTTCGTTGGGATCGCGATGCTTGGTTGCGAATTTGTGGGATACCGCTGCATGCTTGGACCACACTATTTATTCAGGTAGTAACCAAGTCCATCAGATCGATTGTTCAATTTGATGAAAGCGTTGAGCAAAAATCCGGTCTTGATTTTGCTCGATTTCAGATTCAAACATTAACATCACCCTTGGAAGATGCTTAGATGCACAGTAATAACTAAAACTAATTTATCATTATTGCGGTTTCCCAAGTCAAAATCAAATGACAATGTCTCAGAACTGATCTCTCCCTTAGTCAAAGACCTCATGTTAAAGAGATTACATTGAAATTAATAAAACATGAATCATCATGAAAAAAGAAACTGTAATGATAGACTAGAATGAAAATAGCATATCATTTAACTATAAACAAGAAGTAGCATAAATATGCTACATATGGCAAATATAAAATATTATTATAGAGGATCACACATCCTAATAGTACATCTTAGATAGAAAAACATTATTCATGTTACAAGTAAAGGATGAGAAGTGATGGGAATCAAGTAAAGGTCACCCTTTCTTGACATAGCAGCTCCAAATTCCTCTATCAACTCTAATTCCTCATTTTTCATTCCATTGGGAAGTTTCCAATCAAAATGATACAATAAAAGTGCAAGGATCTGCTCAACATTTGCCATACCATAATTCATGCCTGGACAAATTCTCCTTCCAGCACCAAATGGAATGTACTCAAAATCAGTTCCTTTGAAATCAATAGAACTATCAATAAACCTTTCAGGATAAAACCTCTCCGGATCAGTCCAATATTTAGGATCCCGTCCAATGGCCCAAGCATTAACAAGGACTCTACTTTTGACAGGTATGTGATAACCATTAATCTTACAAGCTTGTCCACACTCCCTGGGAAGAAGGAGAGGAACAGAAGGGTGTAGTCTTAGTGATTCTTTGATTACTGCTTTCAAATATTTGAACTCATCAATTGCAGCTTCATCAACCCTTCCACTCCTATCAAATCCCTCTCTCACTTCAGCTTGTGCTTTCTTCAAAACTCTTAGATCCTTCATCATCTCAGCCATTGCCCAAATAATTGTACTTGCCGAAGTCTCACTTCCAGCAGCGAAGACATCCTGAAAAATAAAAGTTGGACATCGTAATTACAATTGCCACCGCAACCACAATTTAGAATCATGGACTATATATAGAAAAAAAATAGAGAGCTTACCAGAATTATAGCTTTGATATTATCAGTAGTTAAGTTAAAACCCATATCACTGCCACTGTCCTCGTATTTTAAAAGACAATCGATCAAATCTTCCTCTTCGTCGGCCAAACCTTCTTTTGCTCTTTTTGACATTGCCTCTTTATGATCGTTGATTATATGTCCTAGTATCCTGTCTACTTGCTGGCTTAACTTCTTAAGCTTAGGCTTCATTCCAGAGAGAGTTTGAATCCATTGAGCTGAAGGAAACAAGTCACCAAGGTAGAACCCTCCAGCTAGTTTTATGAGTTGTTTTACAACTGATAAGAACTCTTCTTGTTCCAAATATTTCTTACCAAATGCAGCCTTTGAAGTAAATGTGTACAACATTGAAATAACTTCTTGTGTAAGATTGAATTCCGATCCTTCGTTTGCAGCGATCTTCTTTAAGAGAGAATTGATCTCTTTCTGTCTTTTTGGCCAAAGAGATTTGACTCTTCTTGTGCTTAAAAGCTCAATAGCACAAATCTTTCTAAGTTGTCTCCAGTAATCACCATAAGGTGAAAAAGCTATATCTGTTGAATTATAAGATACTATCTCCATGACTAGAAGATGAGGCCTTGATGCAAAGATAATATCATGGGTTTTCAAGATTTCCCTAGCAACTTCTGGTGAGGAAATAACAATGAAAAATATCTCACCAAGTTGTAGATGCATCAAGGGTCCATATTTTTTGGCTAAATTTCTTAATTTTCTTGGTGGGTTTGTTGTAACAAGATTGAGAATATTTCCTACAATGGGTAACTTCCATGGCCCTGGGGGTATATTTTTAGTACTTGAAGCATATTTTTTGCAACGACTCCTAATCTTTAGTGCAGTGATCATGAACAGAAAAATAGTGAAAATGGTGAACAAGTTGAGAATATGAAGAGCCATGGAGATGGAAAAGTAATGTGAGAATAGAAATTCTATGCATGCATAGGATTTATATATATTGTAGATAGGGAATTGGTAGATATTCTGGAGTCTTAAACAGTAGTGATCACATGCTCTTGTGAAAATAGTAAAATATGAAGGAAAATGGGTGAATATAATAAGGTTCCAAACAAAAATGGGTGCATCACCAACCAAATGATTATTTCAAAATATATTTAACCCTTTAATAGTAGCTGCATAATGTATAAGAAAATAAAGTACCCAAATGATTGAATGAAATGAAAGCAAATTATTTGTTTAATGAAGTGACGATTACTAGGAATATACTAATTTCTTTTGTTGCTGACTGTAAAAATCAATTTTGAGTTAGCTAGTTATGCTAATTACAGTTCACTTAGAATCAATTTGAATTTGTGGGAAAATTAAATGGGGTGATAAGAACAAATTGCAATATTAAAGTATTTAAGATTATCAATCCAGTGAGACTTGGCAATTTAGAACCGTTAAATTATTTCAACTATTTGATAAAAAAAAAAAAAAAAAACTATTTCAACTATTTTAAGTTAGGGCTTGATTTTTAAAATTTTCTAACGTCTTTCATTGATCCATTAAATATATACTCATAGTATTTGAACTACAGTTTCACCTATAGTTCTCCATACATCTTGATGTCTTGTAGATGACCAAAGATCATTTTATTCTCTAACTTTTGATGTCTCACTTAGTTAGTTGATAAACTAGTTTTACATTCAATTGTGTGTGTGACTATAAACATATTTCGATGTCTCACAACTAACATATTCTCATATTCCACGTCTCTTAGATAAAAATCAATGCCTAGCACTTTTTAAATCAACAGACAAATTTCGAATTGCAAGTCAGAAAATCATTAAGTACGCGAATAGAAAAATCGACATAGTGAAATAAAACTTATATATGGCAAGTCACACCAAGTATTAATTTTGCATCAATGACTTGATCTAAAAGCCTCCGTGATGACCCACCTTTTTTAAAACCTAAGTTTCCCTCTCACTCTATATTCCCTCCAACCTTTACAAAAGAATAGAATCCTAAAACCGAAGTAAACCCATCTATCAATAGATTTCTGAAAAGTAAATTTTCGTTAGGCGAGTTTCATGCTTGACAAGAGAATGGACGTTTCTTCACCTTGAGTGGATGTTTCTTGATGAGTTGGTATCTAGACTTCTAAATGCACGGAACAATATCAAAGATAAAGAGAAAGTGTTACTTTTTTGGCTTTACAATCTAAATCTTATAAAACACTAGTGCAGACAATGTTAGAAGGAAAAAGTACATAGCATCTAAATGAGGCGGTGAAATCATTGAAGGAGGGTCAACAAATAATATGGGTGTTGATAAATCTTCATAAGACAATCAAAGACTATCAAATACTAGTAACAAAAGGTGGGCAATTAAAGAATTATCATGATCAATACGGTAGTATCAAGTGTCATTATTATCAAAAGTTGTGTCACATGAAAGTATACAAGTTCCCTCCTATAAATCGAGTCTTGTTAATTTAATTATGTCTTCAACTCTTTATATAGGGAAGAAAATGAGACACAGTAGAGAGTGCCATCACATTAAAAGTCCTCGAGAAGCTTTTAAATCAAGGCGTTGGAATATTGCATGTTATGGTTAATGACATTTGAAAACCATTGCTGCAATTATAGTTATCAATTTCATTCCTTCCCCTAGAATTTGACTTAGCACGTAATTCAGAAGAAAATAAATTGTACTTGGTCAGAGGCTGAAAGAGACCCTTTTTCGAAGTAGACAAAGCTGACGTGGCTTCTAAGTCTCCAGAGTCTGGATAACTCGGAGTCTCGATGACAACAAAGTCCGATGATCCAGAGTCTGACTTTTATTTGCTTATGGATGAATCCTTAACTTCTGATTGCAATGTTAACTTTTGGTTGACCTTTCTTCAGATCTTCCACAAAATCTTTAGTTTCTCATGTACTTCAAAGGCTCTTATATACGTTCAGAACTTGATAAATTTTAATATATAGCTTGCACATTAAACATATAACATATCTAATTGTTCTTCAATACTTTGTTATCACAAAAAATCTAGAGGCATTGTACAAATTCCATTTTGTTCCAACAATGGGGAGTCTCTATTAGGGAGATATAGGTGATTTGTTGGAAAATTGAATTATCCCACAGATAGTTGTCCAAATAATTCCTTTGCAGTTAGTGTGGTAAGTCAATTATCAAATCTAGATGAATGTTGTTATTTAGATTCTTAAATACATCAAAGGTGTTATAGGAAAAATTCTCATTTATCTATATTATATATAAAGAAAATAACTTCTTTCAAGCTCTTTTGGATTGGCTTTTTCTTTTTCCAAAATTACCCTCAATTTTCAACAAAAATAACATATGTACATGTAACAAATAGATAAGAATAAATTTAAATAATAAAGAAAATGTAACAAACATGATATGAATGTATATATGCCTGTTTTTTTTACTTTATCTTTTAAAGTATAGCAAACTAAATCAGTATATTTATACTTACTTTTTCGTTATCCCAATTATACACTTAAACAATTTTTTCTATAATAAAGATTGTTGTTGTTGTCATTAAAAAAGACAATTTAGATTTTTTTTTCTTATATTGTATGTGTCATTGGAATAGATAATCATGGTTAGTTTGATTTGTTATAACTTGAAAAAAACAAACATTTATATTTTTAGTTTTAATCAAAATCAAAATTTCATAAAAATAACACCGTTCATTTTAAAAGTGTAGCAAACTAAATCAGTATATTTATACTTACTTTTTCGTTATCCCAATTACACACTTAAACAATTTTTTCTATAATAAAGATTGTTGTTGTTGTCATTAAAAAAAAAATTTAGATTTTTTTTTGTTATATTGTATGTGTCATTGAAATAGATAATCATGGTTAATTTGATTTGTTATAACTTGAAAGAAACAGACATTTATTTTTTTATTTTTAATCAAAATCAAAATTTCATAAAAATAACATCGTTCATATTTTCAAACGTTAGTGTAATAAAGAGAGCGGAAAGACGGGCACTCTGTCTTTTTGCTAGTGAGAATAAAGGACATACTCAAATAGTTGGTTACTTAAATACTGACTGGGAAGGTTCACCCATTGATAGCGCTATCCACTTATGGGTCTTGTGTACTTGTTGGAGGAAAACTGATATTTTGGAAAAGTAAGAAACACAATTATGTTGCAAGATCAAGCATTGAGGCAAGATGTAGGGACATTGCACTAGTAACACGTGAGTCATTTGGTTGAAACAGTTACTTAAGGAATTTCAATTCAAAGAAATACGACCAATGACATCTAAATGTTATAATCAAGCATCTTTAAATATTGCCTTAAATCTAGTTTTTCACGCGAAGACCAAACATATTGAGATAGATTGTCGTTTTCTCAAGGAGAAGATTACATCAAGTGACATCGCCAAAAGCTCTGTCAAATCAAATGATCAATTGACGGATGTTTTACAAAATCTCTGTGAGGTCCTAGAAAAAAGTTATATATGTGGTAAGTTTGGCACATTTGACTTATATACTCCAACTTGAGGGGGAGTGTTGATATTTAAATAAAATAGTAAATAATTATACTTGTGTTGTAAATATACCGTAGCTTAGTCCCAAATATTCTAAGAATATCATGTAAAATATTTCTTTTGTAATTAAGTGAATATCATAGAACATTAATATTAATACACCCATTTAATATTACATTAATGTTTCACCTCTCAATAGTTTTATTCGATATATATTTTCCATAAGGCAAGAGTATGATCCGGCATCAAAATTGTTGATTAACATCTCAACTATGTTAGCACCCCTAACAACAAGAATCCAAAATTGAATGTTAGATTGTAAGTTTATATTATTAAGATCATTCATGTTAAATTTTTCATAAATATAAAATTATTTAATATGTTATTGAAATCCACCAAGATTAGTAATGTTCAATATAAGCGCATAGAACTCTTAATCTTGGTGGGTCTCAATAACATATCAATTATGTTTTATGGGCTAAATATGTTTTTCGTCTAAACAAATATAGCGAATTTTGATTTTAATTTCTAAAAAAATAAACTAAATGTTTTCAATTTCAGAAAAAAAAATTATTTTGCTTTTTGTCCTTAATGGCCACTTTAAGTTCATATGAATGTCAAAATTATAACTCTTTAATGTTCAAATTGTATTCATATTACATTCACTTATTATGTTCAACCTTTATATATTTATGTTACGTTAAAAAAAATTCAAAAACATGTCAAAAATATAACCATTAGAGACCCAAAATAAAACAAATTATTTTATGAGGATGAAAACATCTCATTTTATTTTTTAAGAATTAAAATCAAAATTTGATATCTTTATAGGGTCGAAAAACTTATTTAACCCATTTATTTACCTAAAACTTTGTATACTTGATTTATCTGATATAAACTTACCAACATTTTGCTCAAAAAAACTTACCAACAGTCATTTTAAAAAAAATAGTATGTATTGCGTAAAATGATATTGAGTGTTGTAATATTACATAGGTGTAAGTTGATCCCTATTATTCTTTCTCTATATATATTAGCGGTATGATGACCATTAACATGCTTGTTTATCCGCATCTTTCTTTTGTATTTCATTGTATATTTATTGTAAAATATTTAGTTATATTTAATTTATTTGTTTTTTCAATTTAAATTTAAAAATAATTTCAATTTTGTTCAAAAATAGTCCGACGAAAAGGTAATTAACTCGTAGTGTTAACTTTCGAGTTGCCTTTATATCGTGGTATAGATGTTAAAAAAATTAATTATTTGACAAAATATATGTTTTTCTTGTTATGGCAAAGATTTTATTTAACTTTGATCATGGAATACATTACAAATAGTACTACAACCACAATTTAGATTTTAGATCGTAATACAAAAGTCATAGTCCGCTAGAGTATTTCCTCAAGTGAAAGAAAATATGAGATTTTTGAGTCTGGCTCATCATAGAAATTACTTTGGATTTTTTTTTTTATAGGAGAAAATACTTTTTAGATATGTAATGTCGGCTTTGGGTGACACTACTATTTTTTAAAATCGAAATAATTATTTAAGATAAAAAGAAATACGAAGATTAGAAGTTGTACGTACTTCCCAAGTGAAAATTCACCAAATAACATCCAAAAAATAGACATTCTATTGTAGAAATTATGTTTTTTAAATAAGATTTTTTAGTATACAAAAAAGTGAGATATATCAATGTTTAATTGAGACTGGGAATATTCAAACTTTTTTTAAAAAATATTCCTATATTCGATCTCAGAAGGAGGATTAATTTTTTATAAAAATGTTTCGTTGCTATCACCTAGCACACCCAAACATTTTTAAATCCTTTCTTTTATAGAATTTTTAAATACTTGAACATAGAAGTTTTCTTTTTAACAAAACTTGAACATAGAAGTTAATATTTTATATTAGGAACATATAGCTAAATAAATCACATGATTAACAACTTGCTGTTGGAAGACAAAATTTACAGATATAACAGACAAATCTCAACTTGCTCAAAAAATTATTAAAGACAAAATTGAAAATCTCACCTTGGCTTTATTTATAAAAACAGAATAATAGCATCTTGAGTTTTGGGCTATATACGGATCTTTGAGTTGTAAGTTTCTAAGTTGGAATTTCATTCCTTCAAAAAAAAAAGTTGGAATTTCATATTACATTAATTATGCGGGGAAAACTAGTCTTTTAAGCTTAACAAATTGCACTTAGAAAATCTGAAATTACCTTAATACCCTCGACAGCGGTTAACTGTTGTTCCCTCTTTAGCTTTAGTGGCACCTAACTGTCGTTGTGTTATGGTCTTATACGAAA
>Ga0209282_1001236_pt1 | contig 13826 bp, 5 predicted proteins | sample Mtrugardesep15_FD_187529 | JGI IMG/M metagenome (GOLD analysis project Ga0209282, IMG submission 187529) | Root nodule microbial communities of legume samples collected from California, USA - M. trunc garden sep15 (SPAdes) (version 2) | ecosystem: Host-associated > Plants > Roots > Nodule...
ATCGACAAATCAATTAAAATAATGTACAAGCAGTAAAATACTTCCAAGACATTTGATTATCGTTCATAATTTCTATTTCTAACCACGTAGTAAGTAGGCATGACTTGTATAGGGTAAAAAAAGAAAGTAAAATCAGTTAGCTTTTAACTATTTTAGAATCTTATGAAACTCTTTGTTTATATTATTTTTTGGATTTTTTATGATTTGGTAGAGTGATTTATGTATTTTTATACAAGGGTATGTGCACCACACTTTATTATGGTGATTTGCTATATTTTGCCTTTATAATTAAGCTAATTTTTGACTTATTAATGTATTTATAGTATTGTATTAGTTTATGACCTTTTTATGATTTGGTGGGATAACTTATGTATTTTAATACAAGTTTACGAGGAGGACGCTTTATTACGGTGATTTGATATATTTTAGCTTTATAATTAAGTTAGTATTTTGAATTATTGATATATTTATAGTATTAATTATTATATATGTCATCTATATTATATATAAAGAAAATACATGATTTTGAGTTGACTTTTTTACTTCTAATTATACTCTTAAATTTTGTTGACTATAAGAATACTATTTTTTGGTGTTTTTGAAAAAAAATAAGAATTCATTTTATATTTGTTATATTGTTTTTTTAAGGATATTTGTTATATTTATGATATTATTGAAAAAGATAAGTATTGTTTGTTAAAATATGAAAGTGCAAAATATCTATTATCTACACCTATAATTTTAATTAAAATTTCATAAAAAATATTGTTTGTCATTGATACGCATTAAAGCAATAAAAATAGCAGACAGACGAGCATGAAGTACCCGTTTGAGCGCCAATATACATGGTAATTTTAGTATTATTTTAAATTTAGATAAACTGATTATTTAGTTTACAAGTTAATTCCCCTTAAGTAAAGTAGACAATTTGATTGATATGAGTAATTTTGTTCTTAATTGAAAGTAGCATGGGTTGAAAATGCTTGGATACAGCACACCATATATGTATTTGTTCAAATTCTCATTTGTTAATTTGTGGCTTCTTGAAAATGGATTTTTAAGTTGCATTTGTTTCCGTTTTAAAAAAAAAATTGTGTTAAAAAAATCTAGAAATTTTATTTAAAGATTTTTAAAACAATTTGGAGTTCTGTTTGTTTACTTCCATATTTTGTTTAATTTGATGTCCATTATGTGAACCACTTTGATATTTGATGTCCTCCGTTCCAACACCATCGACCGTCTCAACTCCTTCATCTCTCATCTCGTTTCCATCATCCTATCTGATGCTGCGCCTTCCGGCGGGCCTCGCCTCTCTTTCACCCAAGGTGTGTGGGTTGATCAAACCCTACCGATTATAAAGCCACTTTAGCTTCCGTTGATTTCCAGAACAAGGTATGTTTCTATAACATCTCCCACTTTACAAACAATTTTTTATAACGTAATTTAGAACAAATGTTGTTTTACTGCATTTGAAGCACGTAGATAACCTATGTGTAGTTCTTCACTAAAAAGGCACGTGTGGCAGTTAGAATGTTTCTTCATCTTTTTTAATCAAAAGTTGTATTATATATTTAGAGGTATGAACTGCTTTCTATTCTGTCTGTACAACTTCATGACTCTAAATTTACCAAATCAATTTCCAAGTTTGTGACAAGCCTTTATGGTATTCAAATGTGCTTCAAGAAAAAAGAGTGTAAACAATATGATATTGTTTACACTATGTCAAGCAAGCTCTCTGATTCCCTACAACATTGGCTCTTCAAATTTTGAGTAGAAAGCCACTTCAAATTTTAATATATTTGCATAATTAATTTTAAAATTTGATATGGTTTTATAGTGTGTCGAAGTGACCAATGAAGTGAAAATATGGGCTGAAAAAGAGACAAATGGTCTTATTAAAGAAATTCTTCCAATCAACAGATTAACTAGACTCATATTTGCTAATACACTGTACTTTAAAGGATCGTGGAATCAGAAGTTTGATGCTTCAATAACAAAAGATTATGATTTTCACCTTATGAGTGACTGCTCAGTTAAGGTTCCCTTCATGACCAGCAAGAAGAAGCAGTTTATTAGAGCTTTAAATTGTTTTGAAGTTCTTGGTCTTCCTTATAAGAAAGGCGAAGATAAGCGTCAATTCACTATGTACTTTTTCCTTCCAAATGCAAAAGATGGGCTGCCAAATTTGGTTGAAAAGGTGGCTTCTGAATCTGATTTACTACAACACAAGCTTCCTTTTGATAAAGTGGAAGTAGGTGACTTTAGGATTCCAAAGTTCAATATTTCATTTGGGCTTGAAACTTCTGATATGCTAAAGGAGCTAGGTGTGGTTTTGCCTTTCTCTGGTGGAGGTCTGACAAAAATGGTGAACTCTTCAGTGAGTCAAAACCTTTGTGTTTCCAAAATATTCCACAAGTCTTTCATTGAAGTAAATGAAGAAGGCACTGAAGCTGCTGCGGTATGTGCTATGACTGTGCAGTATCAATGTATGCGTGTTCCAACTGTAATGGATTTCGCAGCTGACCACCCATTCTTATATCTAATTAGAGATGATTTGACCGGAACTATCCTCTTTGTTGGACAGGTGCTTAATCCTCTTGATGGTGATCTTAGCAACCCATAATGGATTGGATTGCCAATAAATAAATAGGGAACATGTTCTATGATTGAAATGAATTATAGGGAGAGGCATAAAAATGATGATTGGAATTGGTTCTACTCTCTCCCTATAATTCTTTCCTCTATCTGGCCTTTTTGCTCTATCACTTCAATGCATTTTTTTTAAATAAATGGCTTAGTGCCAAGTTTTCCGTCTGCCATCTATTTCTCCTTAATTGTAATCACATCTCGTAGGTGTACTATGTTACTGTACTTGATTGTTTGAGAGTAAAATTGAAAACCGATTATCATTTTTCTTTGTGCAAAATGCCGTTATAGCAGCGCGACGAAACACCGTTACAACCACCAAAAAATGCCGTTCATGACAATAGATAAGGAAACCGAATATTTTTTCAATTGAGATGGATGAAAATCACATTTTTAGTACATATTTAAACATAAATTACCTATTGTTATCTCCTTTAGGCTCTTTCTCTAGCTAGAGCTTCAAATCTATTTCTATTTTAAGTTATTTAAATTATTATACATTATTTAAGAGTTGTGCAATGTTGTGAATAATCACATTGCGACAACCGCAATACTTAACATATCATAACGCAACATCTGTAGCAGCCAAAAACGCGAAATCCTACATACTACCTTGACCGGCAATGTTGTTTAATACCTTGTTCCTAGTTGTAATGTGTTATTACTTGACTATGTGAGAATAATATTTCAAACCTTTGTCCAATTGTTCTTATCTTAATTACCATCATTATTACCATCATTACATAACTCCACTACTTTGGAAAGGAGCAACCATTGGAGATCAAACCCAGTGACCTGAAGACTACATCACCAACTTCAGCGATACATCTCGTGTGTTCATACAAGAATCAGAGTTGTATATTGATTTCATGAACATCTAGAATATTTTTTTCGTAAAACTCATGCAATATAAGAGTGACCATTCAAGCCAATCAAACTAGTTTAAATCAAAATCATACCCTTGCTGACACATGATTGTCCTCTTTATTTTTTTGTTTCAAATGTTTTGTACTCTTCTCTCTATGATTAGAACAATCAACAATGCACTTAATAGACATATTTCACATCCATGACTTCTAAAGAAATCACGAAAAGATATATCTGAGAAACATCTTCCAAAGTTAGAGACTAGATTGGAACATTTATATTCTTAAGAATCAAACTTGATTAGAGTGTCTTTCAAATTTAGAGACAATTTTGGTTGCCGACTATTGTAATTGAATACCATTATTAGTTTTAATTTGTTTCATTCCTCTAATTTTTTGGAATTTTTTATAAACTTTTTCATTTTGGAAAACTAAAATCTGAGTTATTAAATATTTTTATGGAATATATAAAGTTTATACAAAAAAAATATGTCTCCAACATCTTATTTGTTCTAGAAATTGTAAAAAAAAAAAAAGCAAAATGAATTCGCTACAGAAAGCTAATACTTTTTGATTTTTTTTCTTGACTTTCTGGACAAAAAATTATTTTTATTTTTATAAATACTTTGGACAACTCATATCTTAGGCTAACTTATACCGGAAGTTCTTTAAGTTATTCAATTATAACAAATTAGTTTTTAAGTTTTTCGTACCATTTAGATCCTTTATGTTAATTAATTGTAATAAGTTGATCCTTAAAGTTATTTAACCGTAACAATTTGGGGTATTTTAGATCTTAAAAATCGAAGTTATTTGGAGCTTAAAAGCTACAATTAAATAACTTAAAGTACGTAAGTGTTACGAAAAATACTTAAATGATTAACTTGTTATAATTAAACAACTTAAAAGACGTAAGTGGTACAATTTTTTTTATTAAATAACCAATTTATTACAATTAAATAACTTAAATGACTTCTGGTGTAATTTAACCCACATCTTAATACGAGTGCTGAACAAAACTTACGAAGATGAGAAATCTTAAGATGATGACGAATTAGTGGAATGAATGCTACGCGGAGGAGTTTTTTTTGGCTGGGATCTAAGATGGAGGTTGTAATCAATGAGGGGGAGGTATTCCATCCGTGCCAAATTAAGTGAGCCATTTGATTATTTTAGAAATATTACGAAAAGTGTATAAGTGAAGGAGAGAATATTTTTTTAAATGTCCTCGTCAATTATTGGTGCGCTCACCATTATCATAAATGCAAAGCGGACGATATTGATTTGAGAGTTATGAAAGTAATATTAATTAGAGTTATAATTGAAAAAAGTGGTTAATATTGCATTGAAAAGTGATCATGGAATTTTAGATATCAGATAAGATCGATTTAGGATCATGGGATACTTTTCTATCAGATAGGGAGGGTTATTTTACAAAATATACGTTTAAGTAATTGCTCCATAGATCCTATATCTATCAATCGGAAGAAGAAATCATGTAACGAAGGAGATTCCTATTCGTATAAATGGTACTTTGAACTTCTAACAAGTATGAAGGAAAGTAACAATATTTTCTTTCTTTTTTGAGTTGTTCTGCCTGATCGGCTATCTCAAGACCTTTGGTTTCTACCCAAACCTAATGAAAAAAAGAAGAAGATGGTATCATTTCTTATAGATTTCTTGAGAATGATTATGATCTAGTTCATGACATATTAGAAATATAAGGTGTTCAACTAGGATCCTCTCAAACAAATCGATTGACATCACTTTTTAGACTTGAACCAAGGAATCCCTTAAATGTGATTCAAAATGGTTCTTGTTCTATCACATATTAGATTTGAAGTGCATATTTCTAGTTGAAAAAAAGTAAAAAATTGGTTTTCGGGCGATAATGTCAGTTTCCTTCAAAAGTTGCCTACAAAATCAGAAAATAATATCAAGGAATGAGACTCATATAGAACGGACTTCTTACGTCCCTCATACTCTCAAAAAAATAAAAAAATTGCATCAACTTTATTCAATTTTCAGAATTTTTTATTGGTATTTTTATATATATGTGATTTTATTTGTTATGTTTGTCAATTTTGACGTTGTTTTTTGATCATTTTTTATGGCAAATTTCGCAATTTTAGGTAGGATATTTTGATCACTTCTCATTTATAGTTATGTTTTAGACTATATAATCTGAATCATGTATTTTTGTGGGTAAAATGAGAATTTCAAAAGGCACGTGAGAAACGAGGAGGGTGTGAAAAGAAAATGTGATAAGAGATCACTTAACTGGGCCATTAGCGAGAACAATTATTTTGGCCCGAATAGAAAACTAGATCTATAAAATATGGTCTTTCATTCATTATTGACAAGGTTGAATGTTACTCATTAACCCCCAATATCTCTTAAGGACACTTAAACATAGATCCAAAAATTATATACTCTTTCAAAACATAAATTCGAGGTTAAATTACATCAGGGGTCCATAAGTTTGTAACATATTAGTCTTTAAGTGATTTTGATCACACATCCTCTGATGTATTTTAACCTAAATTGGATAGATAGCATCAGATGTGTATTAATGAAAAAGAAAAAGAAATATTGGAGAGAAACGTTTTTGCAGGTGGTTTTGAAAGCCTAGAAAATGAGTAGTATCTAATTCCAAACTTAATCCGTAAGCAAGCACATTTAGAGGAAAGAGAAATGCTAAACAAAAAGTAACAACAGGTCAACACGGCAATAATACCGACATGGTTTGCAACACATAGCAGAGCAGCACTATTTAATAACCAACTTCAACTAACTTCAAAGTAGAGATTACTCAAAAACATTTTTAAAATCGAAACAAAAAACAATGGATCTTCGTGAATCAATTGCCAACCAAACCAACGTATCACTCAGCGTCGCAAAACATCTCTTCTCCAAAGAATCAGATAAGAACATCGTGTTTTCTCCACTGTCACTTCAAGTTGTGTTGAGCATAATCGCTTCTGGTTCTGAGGGTCCCACACAACAACAACTTTTCAACTTCCTCCAATCTAAATCAACCGATCATCTCAACTACTTCGCTTCTCAGCTCGTTTCCGTCATCCTCTCCGACGCTGCTCCCGTCGGTGGTCCTCTCCTCTCTTTCGTCGATGGTGTGTGGGTTGATCAAACCCTTTCTCTTCAACCTTCCTTCCAACAAATCGTCGCCACTGATTTTAAAGCAGCTTTGTCTTCCGTTGATTTCCAGACCAAGGTATGTTTCTATCAATGAAATGACATAATAGCATGTGTAGATATGATAAGCTTTAAGATTTAGGATCTGTTTGGATAAACAACTTATTTTGTAGCTTATAGCACAAATGCTTATTATGTATAAGCTATTTTTATAGTAAAGGATAAAATAATGTTAAATTATTTTTGTATATGTTGTTGTAAGTCGTTTTTATAAGCTATATTGGAGGTCTCAAAAAACTTATGTTAGTAGATAAGCCCAAATAAGGCAATCCAAACACGTAAGCTATAGATTACTCGAATTAGCTTATTGAAAAGCACTACGAGCTAGTAACAATAAGTTATAAGCCCATGAGAAAATGATAGGTAGGTACCAAATGAGTCCTTTTCATTCATATAAGCTTATAAGCTATCATCTATAAGCTGGCTTACTGTGCTTGACGAACAGACCATTAGAATGTTTTCCATCTTAATGAAAGCTGTGGTATATGTTTGGGGTATGAATTGCTTTGAATTCTAATAGTACAACTTCATGACTCTAAATTGATCAAAAGCAATATCATCCACATGACAAACCTTTATGTTATTCAAATAAATCAGCCTATACCTGTTTGTCTTTCCTTCGTTAATGTGCATCAAGCAAAAAGGAGTGTAAACAATATTTCAAGAAAGTTCTGCAATTCCCTGCTACAATGGCTCTTCAGAGGTTTGAATAGAAAGCCACTTCAATTTTTGTAGTACTAAAGTGGGAGCAACTTACATGATCCTCTAGCATACAACTATCTGACTAAAATGATTTATTTTAGAACAGCTATTATATCAAATTCTATGAAAACATTTGATCAAAACAACTTTACTGAGTTTACTCCTTTGCTGTTTTCTAGTATCCAACTAATTTAGCATGTAATGCATGAAAAATGCACCAACAAAATGTTAAAGTCTTCTATTGCAATACTTGTGAAAAGTACTCAACTTATTTATATGCATAATTGATTTTTAAATTTGATATGGTTTTAAAGGCTGCTGAAGTGACCAATGAAGTGAATTCATGGGCTGAAAAAGAGACAAATGGCCTTATTAAAGAACTTCTTCCTCTTGGGTCGGTCAACAGTGCAACCCGACTCATCTTTGCCAATGCACTATACTTCAAAGGAGCGTGGAATGATAAGTTTGATGCTTCAAAAACGGAAGACAACGAGTTTCACCTTTTGAATGGTAGCCCAGTCAAGGTTCCCTTCATGACCAGCAAGAAGAAGCAGTTTATTAGAGCTTTTGATGGTTTTAAAGTTCTTGGTCTTCCTTATAAGCAAGGCGAAGATAAGCGTCAATTCACTATGTACTTTTTTCTTCCAAATGCAAAAGATGGGTTGGCAGCTTTGGTTGAAAAGGTGGCTTCTGAATCTGAGCTACTGCAACACAAGCTTCCTCTTGATAAAGTGGAAGTAGGTGACTTTAGGATTCCAAAGTTCAATATTTCATTTGGACTTGAAACTTCTGACATGTTAAAGGAGCTAGGTGTGGTTTTGCCTTTCTCTGGTGGAGGTCTGACAAAAATGGTGAACTCTTCAGTGAGTCAAAACCTTTGTGTTTCCAATATATTTCACAAGTCTTTCATTGAAGTAAATGAAGAAGGCACTGAAGCTGCTGCGGCAACTGCTGCATCTATATTGTTAAGGAGCGCCGTGCGTTATCCAATTCGACTAGACTTTGTAGCTGACCACCCTTTCTTGTTTTTGATTAGAGAAGATTTGACCGGAACAATCATCTTTGTTGGACAGGTGCTCAATCCTCTTGCTGGGTGATCTTAGGGAACCACATTATATTGGGCTGCCCATAGATAAATAGGAAACTTATTTTCTAATAGATCAAATGTGTTTATGATGAAGACTGTACTATGCTTGGATATGATCTATGTGTGAGTTACATGTATTAAGGGATGAATTTAGATGAGTTTATTTGATAGTACTGTTGTTAATGTTTGTAAGAGTAAAAAAAGAAGTATGATATTTTATAACATATAATTACTTATGTTGTTGTACGCGTATATAAATAGGTTATGACATTTTCAGCTTATTTTTCCTAATACCACAATGTTAATAAAATGGTAATGTTTAGAGATGATGAACCTACGTTTCCATATGGAAATGTGTTTAAAAGTTTCTTTTTGAAGGGTTCATATTGTGTATATATTTTTGACAGACTTCAATTTCTTTAACAATAAATGATGTCTAACGCTCGCTAAGTTTTTATTTTTGAGGGAATAACATCTAAAAAGATGATATGAAGGATAGAGATTCAGAAGGATAATAGTGGTAACATGAAAACAGGTTGAGGACACTAACATTTATCAAAACACTTTTATCGCACCCACTACTACTACATTTACATTTTTTCTTTAGTAATATATCAAAAATGGTACTTCTTCCGGCCTTTATTACAAGATACTCGTTACTGGCGTATCTGAGGTTCAAACCCCGATGTTATACAATGTTCTTTTCAACTGAGCTAAAAAACATTACTAAGGCTTTTATAAACTATGTTACACTATTTATTTTCGTTACTAAAGAACCATTACGAAGGCATTTATTAACTATGTTACGCTCTATTTATGTAGCTTCATTCATCTTGACCAAGTTTTGGCTGTACAATATTTAATTGCTATCACATTTGGAGTGAGAACTTTCATGTCTTCATTATTTGTTAAATTTTGGTGAAATATTCAGGATCGAGATTTTGCTTATATACAATGACATTCATGAAACTTTTAAGATCATGTTACTTCAAAGCCCGTACCTTTCAAATGATTATAATTCTGACCAAATGATTGAGATTTGTTGTTACTTCATTACTGGAATGAGTCAATCTTTGAGGACGTGGAGCAAAACATTTCATATAAAATGTTTAGAAGACGTGAAAGACATCATGTTATAATGAATAAGGTTGGTTTTCGGCAGTTGTATGTGCTTATCGTTTCGGAATGTACTGTTATCCTTATTTTAAGCTACATACTTAGATTATTTTTCAATCACAATTGCATGAAACTATGGTATATTTTGATTTTAAACAGGTTTTGTTCCACAAAATCATCTGATTATCCATATCCTCAAACCCAGTCTCATCATTTTTGAGACAATGCACAATCTCGCAGCAATATATTTTCTTGTCTTATATTAATAATTCCAATATTCCCATCTATAAAGGTTGCCTAAGAGGACCTTGGCAATCATCCATCCTTGTTTTTTTAATTTATAGGAACATGTTGAGCATTAGTCCTCAAGAAAATTCCAAAGGCAAGTACAGTGGAAAAAGCTGCACGTCTTTAAGAAAGAGCCTTATTTTATTCAGTCCAAATAACTAATCTCTATCTAATGTAAACCAACCTCAACTTCAAACTTATACCTGAAAGGTTTGATCTCATTTCTTTTATCTGCGTATTTTCAACAAAGGTAAGTTTATGTTTTGTTCTCCTTATGAAGCTTGTATATTTACGTGAAGATGCACCGTGCAAGTTATGTTGGTTTTTTGGATGAAATTCAATTGATAGTTTTCCTCACTTTAGATTTTGAAGATAAAGCCAAATAAGAAAGATATAGATTTTATGCTGCTACTGATTTCAAGCTCATAGACTATGGTCCTCACCAGAGATTAGAATTTAGATGAATATGGGAGTTTCAAGTATGGAAGATCTTAGTCCCTTGTTGCGGTTTTTTCTAATTTTTGAAATGAGTCAAGTGCGCATTTTAGTTATTTTGGATATTCTTTTACCCTTGAGGAGATTTACTGATTGCAGATTGGTGCTATCCTATGGTCCATGAGCTGTAGAATTATGTTTTGCATGCACGCTGAAGTGCTATATGACAGGTCCAGATCTTTTTGGATTTAATAGCTAGTTTTATAAATCTATATAAATTTTAATGGATTTAAAATTTAGATAGCAGTGCGAGCCAAAATGAATGCCTTTGATTCTAATAGATTTGCGAGCGAAAATAAATGTCTTTAGTTCTAATAGATTTTTTTTGCATACATGTTTTGGATTCTAGATTTGCTCCACCACTTGTTTACGTCGTTCTTGGAGTATCAAGGGATTTTATAGTAGGAGCCATGCTCTTATGAAGCGTCTCCCACAACACAACCTGATCTCTTTATTCAGCTAGTTTTTACTTCAAAATTCTTTGCTGATCTCTTTCAAGCAGCTCTTTTGAATTCTAAGGTAATCACTACCACAACATTTTGTTTTACTTTTCATTAATTTTGAAAGTAAAAAAATAAAGTCTCATATTAAATAATTGCGTTGCAGACTAGGATTTATTACTGATTTTCTATTTAAGGCAATCCTTGATGGGTTTATGGCTGGATCTTCTTTAATTGACTCCCTTCAGCAGCTTAAGAACCTGCTTGGAATCACACATTTCACTAAAGAGATGACCCTCATTCCTGTCATCTGTTCTGTTTTTCACAATGCCGACGAGGCTTGCAATTTCATCCTATAACTGTAGTCTTGAACTGTAGAATATGTGCTTCAAACTCTGCTTGTTGTTTACTATAGGGTAACTCAAATTTATCTTTGCTTCACGTAATCTTGTAATAACTGTCTGCTAGTATTATTTCACAATTCACAGGTCATTTTCTGCAATGCCACTGATTTTACATTAATTTCTCAAAAACTATAGTCCCAAAGAGGGAAAATAGAAATAGTTCCTGATTAAAGTGAAACACGGGATTACTAACGACAACACTGAAATGAAATAATGAATAAAGATGTTAGTTTCTCTTCTCCTTGTGAGCAATAATAACTTAACCTTTTTTTATATGAATCTTTTATGAGATTTTCTATTTGTTTCGGCATTTAGGTATAGCTTAGTGATGCTGTCTTTAGCCTTTTGTATATCTTTAGCAATATCATCTTCAAAAGTTTTTTATTAGTCATTAGCTCTTCTCTCTGAAATTCTACTTTCTGCTTATTTCATTATTACCACAAAAGGATTGATTCCATATTTACTTTTCATTGATTTGTGTACTAAGGTTATCCAACTGTGTCAACTCTAAATCAATATAGGTTATGATTACACAATTTTCTGTTGTTCCTGCATTATTAGCTTGCATAAGCAGTGATGCTCATTACTGCTGCAATGGAATTAAACTCATGACTGCACGGAGGTAGTTTTTGACAACGCACATATAGATTCACAACAATTACAAAAATAAACAAATAACAGGAAATTGAGAGTTTGTGTTAAGAGTCCCACATCAGATAGGTGATGGCCTGACAATGTGTTTATAAGTGGGGGGCAATCCCCACCTCACAAGCTGGTTTTGTGGGGTTGTGTTAGACCCAACCACCATTTCTAAGAGTTTGCCCTCTCCCAAACCAATTGGTTCACTTAAACAAATAAACAGACTACTATTTTTAGTTACACATTTTCTGTCTCACCAGGCCCAATTGTATTAATGGGATTTCTACTAGAATAGTCCTCACAATAAGAGGTCTATTGCTAACAGTATTCTTCATGTTTGATCCATAATTCATGGTAACTTGGGATTTCTAATTTGGTAGTTTAAAACAGATTCTATTTATGCTTGTAGTAACCATCAAAGTGATTACTCACATTCAAGTAAGGTAGGTAAATTGTATTTATATTATATATTTGTTGTTTTTATTTTAGGGTTAATATCAAACAAGCTGTAATGATATGTAGTTATATTTATATATTTATATATACATATTAATTAATTGGATATGTAGTGGTCAAAAGCTTTTGTGACAAAACTAGTTTTTAGATTGTTCTGAACTTCTGTTATGCCCATTACAGCTTGTGTCTTATTTACTAGCTCCTCATAATTTCGAGTTTTCATTTTAGTTATATTTCTGGTTCCTCTCCTGGTGATATTTAATTGATTAATTTGGACTTGTTTCACTTATAACTATGTAAGGCAAAATGAACATATTATATGACATTGTGTTTTGTCATCTTTGAAGCTAGTACACATTATTTTGGCTCTTTGCCTACAATATCCGTGTTAGAGCTACTACAATATTATAATACATTAGTATAAATAGAACTAGTATACAAAATACGGGCTTTGTTTAAACTTAAATTTTTTGAACTAGTATCAAATTCCAAACTTAATCGGTAAGCATTTGAGAGGAAATGGTCAAAGTAAGCCAACATCGACACGGTTGCACACATATACACACTACAGCAGCGTTGACTATTGAACTACTATTAAATAGTACCAACTTCAAGGTAGTACTCATGTAGAACAAAAAAAAACGAAGGTAGATATACTCAAAACAAAAGCCTGCATTTTCTTGTGTGTCTGAAGAGTAATAAAGAATGGACCTCCGTGAATCAATAACAAACCTAACGAACTTTTCACTCAGCATAGCAAAACATCTCTTCAAAAAAGAATCAGACAAGAACGTCGTGTTTTCGCCCTTGTCACTCCAAATTGTGCTTAGCATCCTTGCTTCTGGCTCCGTGGATCACACACAACAACAACTCCTTGACTTCCTCCAATCCAAATCCACCTATCATCTCAACTACTTTGCCTCTCAACTCGTTTCCTTTGTGCTCGTGGATGCTGCTCCCACCGGTGGACCTCGTCTCTCTTTTGTCAATGGTGTGTGGGTTGAACAATCACTTTCTGTTCAACCTTCCTTCAAACAAACTGTGGCTACTGATTTCAAAGCCAATATTGCCTCAGTTGATTTCGTGAACAAGGTATGCCATGCTTTTATTTACCATTAACCAATTTATTAATATACCTTCAGAGACATTTATTGTTCTTTTCTTGTCTCTGCTTATTAATATAATTTCTTACTAATTTCAACACAAAGGAGGCAGGGGCACATATGGTATGACAGTGTAAATGTTTTGCCAATTTTTTTAAAGTTGTATATATTTAATTTTGTGTTTTGATCATACAAACTTGCTACACAAAGGATTTTTTGTGACACTGAAACTCATGGAGAATTGAATTTGAATAGAAAAGTATGTTCATATTTACTATCACCAAAAGAATAGAATTTTCCAAATATCAACTTCTTTGTAAGCAATCAGTGTTATGCTAATTAGATTTTTTTTTTTTTTTGACAAAAAAAAA
>Ga0209282_1001238_pt1 | contig 13819 bp, 10 predicted proteins | sample Mtrugardesep15_FD_187529 | JGI IMG/M metagenome (GOLD analysis project Ga0209282, IMG submission 187529) | Root nodule microbial communities of legume samples collected from California, USA - M. trunc garden sep15 (SPAdes) (version 2) | ecosystem: Host-associated > Plants > Roots > Nodule...
CAAGGACACAAAGGTCCAACTCTCTCATCTAGTTTCATTTTGTTCTGACTCATCTTTCTCATGACATAACACCTAATTTCTTCAGCCATAAAGCCTAAAACTAAAAGAGAAAATCACAAAAAACGAACACAAAACAGGGAGAAACGAACAAGAGTGAATGGAAAACAAAGTTGAATGGCGTTACCTTGACAAACCACGAAATCTGACTTCAAAACCGAATCTTTTTCAAGGATGATCACCAGTGATGATGATGATTTTGGTGAACTGAAGAGGGTGACAGTTTAGGCGGGAAGGTGAAAGGTTAGGGACTTGTTTGATGCTTCTGAGTGAAAATGTGAGGATGAAAGACAATGGTAATAGAAGGGTATATTTGGAAACACAGGAAAAAAGTGACTGAAATGTTAAATCTCGAATTTTGCCAATTCCCATCAATTTAGTCCTTGTACACGTGGCTGACTTGCTGACACGTGTACAGGACAACAAAGCATGCAAGAAGCCACATCATCACTACTAACGGCCCTTTTGGACGGAGGGACTGATTTGATGGACGTCTGTAAAATTCAGGGATTAATTTGATATTTCGAAAAATTCAGGGACGAAATTGGGCGATTTGTGAAAATTCAAGGACTATTTTGAGGTATTAGTCTTAAAATTGTTACTCCCTCCCTCCCTTATTACTTGACCTAATTGATCATGTTATGTATGCCAATACACAATTTTAAACTTAAATTTCTTTAATAATCTAATAGAAAAAATTACGAAAATTTGATATTTTGAAAATATTCATCGAGACGAATCTAATAACATCTTATATGTTATATTTTGTTTTTATATATTAGTAGAAAAAAGAGTCAAACCATCTTACATGAATAGTACACATTTTTAAATTAAGTCAAATAATAAGGAACGAAGGGAAGGGAGTAATAGTTTAGTTGCGGTCACAGAATAATCCCCTAATAGTTTAGTTGCTAATAGTTATAACAAATGAGTTTATTTATCAAAAACTAGTAGAAGTATGAAAGTTATAAAGTGTCTTATTGTTTGATAGATGTATTTTACCTTATTTTGACATTTTTGATAGCTTAAATAACTAAGAAGAGAACTTTCTTAATAATAGAAATCCTCAAGACAACATTCAATATATTTTTTTTCTTTATACTTGACCCTCTCAAAAAAAAACTAGCTTCACCACCTTTAAAAGAATATGAATATATATACAAGTGTTTACTCAATTTTGTCTAACAATGACCAACAAATATCGTTCATTGTTGGACAAGAGAAAAAGTTTCTTAAGTAAGAAGTTGAAATTCTCTTTATTTCTCAAAGAAAAACTTGTGACCTTTTATAAGAGAGATACAAAAGTAATATTGTTGAGATCAACTTTTATATTTTTAAAAACGGTTTTCACTTATTAAAAAAAATGGGTTTCACTTATATTGTGTTTGTATTCATCTTTCATAAATAATAAATAGAATTTTCCATTTTTTAGTAAATTAAGCCACATGTTAAATGGAACAAAAATGTTTGCCAACAATGAGTTGCATCAACTTATAAAAGATTTGAACTCTTTAAACAAATGTTAGAGGTTTAATTTTTTACTCTTGCATATGAAGAAAATTTGGTTGAAATAGAAGAATCTATCATATATATCCAACATATTTTTCCGACAAAGAATTATCATTGTTGAATTGCGGTGAAAACTTAATTCCTATAACATGATAACCCAATAAATTAATAAACGTCAACATGCAAATAATAATTTTATTTAGTGTTGATCAAGTCAGAAATGAAGGTTTTTGTTTTTTGAGTGAAAATTTTATAGGAATGAATGAATAGTCGGTTGAAGGTAAAATATGTTTAAAACTATCGAAAATGGAACCACGAATTTATGTCATATCTTTCGAAGTTTTTTTTTGTCTTTGAAAGTTATTTTAACGCAATTATATTATAGAAATGAAAATTACTTGTTTAATAGTAGTATAGTATACGTACATATGATAGCATGCCACATGGTTTGGAGGTCAAGTTCATGCATTCCATTGTGTTTTTTTTTTGTTGGCAAAATGTGCTCCATTGTTTGAAGATAAAAACTGGAGAGCAAGAGGCAGAAAAAGGAGCAAGTGACAGAGTGAGTCCACTTCAATTTCCAACGGGGATGACGAATTTCCAGCGGTGAGTATGATCTGGTTTATTCCACGGCAGGTGATACTGGTACATAAAAGATTTGTGTTTATGACTTTTTTTATACCAGACATTTCTTACACAAATATTTACATTCTATATGCACAGCTCAAACTCAAGACATTTGAATTCAACATCTATTTTTACCACTAAACCAAATATTTATTGTGTGTTTGTTTTAAGTTTGTCAAATTTATTTTTAGGAATAACATTCTTTTGAGTATATTTACGTAAGTTTTATTTTAAGGTATTTAAAAAAATGTTTGATTAATATTATAATATTCTAAGGAACTTTAAAAATATTGATTATAATAGGTAATTACATATAAATTTATCTTCGTCTTTATGAAAACTTTACTCCCATCCTTTTTCTTTTGGAAATTTTTTCTATTTTCATGAACTTTTTATACACATGAATAAAATTTAGTAAATTTGTAATAAACATAAACATGTAGATTTTTATGATTTTATTCTCAAAAATCTATGAATGTAACTTGAAACAAACACACCCTTAGAGTTTGTGTTTGAGTCTTACATTGTATATATATTTTTTTAATAATACTGATATTTAAGTTGTGTAATTCTCTCACCCGATATATTTGCCTTTTTTTTCACAATAATAGATTTATCTTTGGCTTAATTCCAATTTTGATCAATTTTTAATTAATTTATAGATTTTGGTTACCTAATTTCTAAATCAACAATTTTGGTCCTTGATTTTGCCAATTTCTTAAATTGAATGCAACATTTCAATTGATGTTGTTGTGGTGCAATTTTAGATGATGTGGCACTAAACTTAGTATATACATTGATAACACGCCATGTTAAACTTCAAATAATATTTTACTTTTATTTTTTTATAATCAATCATGTTAAATAATGATTAAAAACTCGTTAACTGATTATCTAAGTGAAAAAAAATATCATAAAATTAGAGATTGAAACATTTCATTAAGCAGGAATAGAAAATATGGACCAAATGAATAATGCATATTATATGTAGGGACCGACGTTCGAACCCAGGACACCCCATTTATTCATCTAAGGTGAATTTAAAAAAAAATATATAGACCAAACCTTTCATCACCTTTGGAACGTCCAACCAAAAGTCCTAACCCTTTCTTATCTCTTCTTTTAACATCCATGAATCCTAACTCACGATTTTGCACTGTAAAATTGCGATGAGTTCATCTGCAAAAGGGGTAGAGAAAGGTTTCGGCATGTGAAACCCACAAGATAAGCTTCATACAAATTTGAGTCTCATAGAGTTGAACCTTGAAAACAATAATTCCTTATTTGGTTCTGTCTACGCGCATTGATAAGTTATTTTTTCTTAAATTGATTTTTGTATTGGTTTTAATGACATTATTTTTTTAGTGTGGTAACTTGTGTAAATTATAAGCGACGTTTTATAAAATTTTGATTAAATTATATGTATAACATTTTTTTGACTTTTATATAGTAATAAACTATGATTATCTTTTACCAACAGTATAACAAATATAATAAAGAAAAAAATTTGAAGGTGAATATAATAAAAATGAAAAGTTCCGTCCAAAACAAATCATGTATTTCCTCTTTTTTTTTGACAAGGTGTATTCCCTTTATATATTGTTATATAAAATTTTTTGAAAAAAAATATTATTATATAAATATTTAATAGCAAATTTTCATCTTTTATATTATATCCATAATTTTAAAATGTAGCTCCCTCAAAAAAATAAATTAAAATGTATTTAAAAAATTAAAGTAATATTTCTATATAAAAAAAAATTAAGCAATATGGTTAGATAAAAGATTTATATGGCTACAATGCATTTTCTTAAATCATTTTATATACTTTTTTTTTTTTTAGGAAAAATCGTTTTATGTACTGAAGCGTTCATATAATCATATTTGATTTGTCAAACATATTTTATATTTTCTTTCCATGTTACGCCATCCTCTAGTGCCATTTTCTTTGACTCACCAACCTCTGGTCCCATGAAGATTGGAAGTTTGGATAGGATCATGGAGAAATCTAACTAATTATCGATTATAATAAACAGTAAAAGAAATTGTAAAGTCTGGGAGAAAATATTTAAATTTTGTTTCCTAAAAAATTAACAAATATAATTGTCAATTTTTTTTGTTAATACTTAATACTACACTAGTGATCCACAATTTGACAGGGAGATAAGTAAAGGCTTAATAAAAAAAAATTCTAATTGAAAATTAAATTTGAATTCTCCCAATAGATAATTATACTAATTGTATTTTTTCTTTAACAAGCAAAAATGGAACTTAGATTAACCAAAAGTGATTCATCTTGCACAAGACATGCAAAAGAGAATCATTCAAAATAAATATAATGTCATGTCACTGGTAACTCAAGAGGGATCACCTGAATCAAAAAAGAGAATAACATGAAGATTACATCACAACACCCATATAAGATAGTTTAACCCCATCAGCTACAATGTGAATTTCCGAAGCTTTCTGATGAAAAACTATTTCGTTCCTCTCCTTTCAGATGACCCAAACACAAGCTAGCCAGATAATCCTAAGGAATGAATGTGAAAAATGCGGTAACCCGACCAAGTGTCTGAACTGAAGATAATGGTCACGACATCCACCAGGAGCGACGAAAGAAACATCGAGCCACTGCAAGACTGGAAACCACACACTGTCAAAGATGTTGCAGCTGAAAAGAAGATGATTCACAGTTTCTATGGAGATGCATCCTCCCACACACACGGAATCGTCCATGTGTAGGACTCGTTGCCGCACTAGATTATCTTTTGTTGGTAGCCTGTTGCGTTTTGTTGGTAGCCCGTTACGTAGAAGTCTCTAAACGAACAAAGAAACCTTTAACATAGCTTGCTTATGCCATACGTCGTGAGATACCCCCTATCAGTAGGCACATCTACTGTCGTGGGGTAATGATATCCCTTGACAGAATAACCATTAAACTTGTTTTTTAAAGTATACATTGTGAAAGAAAGATAAACATCTAGTCTTATGTGGACGATAACCATATGGTAACACAAAGATAAGATCGAAATATTGATTTTTTAGAGGAGATGCTAACATATGTGTTTGATACATTGTTTAAGTAGTTAAAAGTAGTAATTTTTTCATTAAAAAAATTATGCAATTATTACTTTTATATGTTTTTGACATATATTTGAAGATAAAATTTCTTATAATAAATCTCTTAGACAATGCTTTTATAACATTTGTTTGCGTAGCAGTTTGTTTAAAATGTAGCAAATAGATGCAAAGTGATTTAAAAAACAAAAACAAATTATAGCAAACAACAACAACAACTAAGCCTTATCCTACTAAGTGGGGTCGGCTACATGGATCAAATTACGCCATAGTGTTTTATCATAAATCAAATTTGGATCCAACTCATTGACTTCTAAGTCCTTTTTAATGGTTTCTCTAATAGTTTTCCTATGTCTTCCTCTACCTCTTATAACTTGACTCTCCTCCATTTGATCTACTCTTCTTACGATGACATCTACGAGCCTTCTCTCTACATGCCCAAATCATCTAAGCCTATTTTCTACCAACTTTTCTACCACATGTGCTACCCTCGCTCTCTCTCTCTAATAGAGTCATTCCTAATCCTATCATGTCTAGTCTTACCACTCATCCAGCGCAACATCCTCATCTCAGCTACACTTACTTGAGTCTCGTGTTGACTCTTAACCGCCTAACACTCCGTACCATACAACAACGTCGGTCTAACTGCTGTCCAATAGAACTTTCCTTTCAACTTAAGTGGTACTTTCTTATCGCACAAAACACCCGAGTCTCTTCTCCATTTCAACCACCCAGCTTGAATACGATGACTTACATCTGCTTCTATTTCAAAAAGAACTACTACATCCGTTCCAAAATAGCTGAATCATTTGTAAAAAAAAATTGTTCCAAAATCATTGACACGTCTTATTTTTCAACGCAATATAAATAATTTATTTTAATTATAACTCTAATTAATACTTGTTGTAAAAAAAACTCTGATTAATACTTTTTTTATAATTCCAAAAATTTAATATAATTTATTTTGCATCATTTATGATAATAAAGAATGCACCATTATTTAACGAGACACGCAAACCAATTTTTTTCTTATACATTTTTATTGTCAAGTAACATGATAGCTAGAATTCATTTTGCAAGATGAATAAGTGAATATTCGAAATTCGAACATCAACCTATATATATAACAATACATTGTCTCTCTCAAATGAGCCGAACTATTATACATTTTTCTTTTAACACTTGTGAAATGAATAAATGATTAAAAGATGCTCTTATGCTGGTGTGAAAAGGAAAAATCAAAAAATAAAAAAAGTATATAAGATCCAATGGCAAAGTCACAGTGCCACTTCACACACAGTGCAGAAAAACTTCTGAACGAGAAAAAACACACGTAGCCGACAAATATAACCATTATTCATTCCATTCCATTCCATAATCCATTCCTTTCATTCGTTCATCAACCTCTTTCATTCCTCTTTTTCTTTCTTTTTCTCTCCACTTGTTTTCTTCCGATCCAAACAACAACCCTCTTTCCCCCTGTCCCTGTTTTCTACCTTCCTCATATTACGACACAAGCGTCTGTTTCCGTTAAAGCAACCACTTTTCGATACCCTTTTCATCCAATTGCATAATTCTATATCATGCTTTTCTGATTCAATTCGATTCCATTATTTCCTATTTTTCATAGGTTTCTGTTTTTTCTGGTTATTATTGTTACTATGGACAAGTACGAGGCTGTTAAGGATTTAGGTTCTGGTAATTTTGGGGTTGCTAAGCTTATGAGGAACAAAGTTACAAAGGAACTTGTCGCCATGAAATACATCGAGCGTGGCTCAAAGGTTCATGTTTTTTCCTTTTCATTTTTAATTTCATAATTTATTTAATTTTACTTTCTTTTCAATTTTTGATGATTTTATCACAACCCTTTTAATGTTTAATTATAATCATTATTATTAAGTAGTTTAAGAGATGATTTATGCAATCATTTAGTGATTTTAGTTTAGAACTCATAATTTAACTCTTGAATCATAATTGATCAAAGGATTATGATTTTGTTTGTTGCTGCTGCACAATTAAGTTACTGTTTTGATTTTAATTTGTTATGTAATTCTAAATTTTTAATTTTAGATTGATGAGAACGTGGCTAGAGAGATCATGAATCATAGGTCACTTCGGCATCCGAATATAATTCGGTTCAAGGAGGTATTGATTCCCTTCTGTAATTTGTGTTGGTTGAGCATTACATATGGTGAATTATGAGATCATGTTTGAATATGATTTTGATTTTGGTTTTGCAGGTGGTTTTGACTCCAACACATTTAGCAATAGTGATGGAGTATGCTGCTGGAGGAGAACTCTTTGAGAGGATATGCAATGCTGGCAGGTTCAGTGAAGATGAGGTTAATTGCTTCACATGTTTCTTTGAGAATTTTTTCCATTATTTATCTTCCTTGCTTTTGTTTCCATGCCATGTCTTACTTTGTCTCCTTTGATTGTTCAGGCCAGATATTTCTTTCAGCAGCTGATCTCAGGTGTACATTTCTGTCACACCATGGTAAACTCATGCTTGAGTTCGAAGTAAATTATTGAATTTTGAAATACTTGTTGTGAGAACTTTTTTATCTTCTTTTACAGCAAATATGCCATAGAGATCTGAAGCTAGAGAATACCCTTTTAGATGGAAGTCCTGCACCCCGCTTAAAAATTTGTGACTTTGGTTATTCGAAGGTATTGGAATCAGTATCATCAAGCTTAAAAGTTTTTTAAATAATATTTATGTTACTGTTATAGTTTGTTTGAGTGTTTCTCATTTGTGATGTAGTCATCTTTGCTCCATTCACGACCCAAATCAACTGTTGGAACACCGGCGTATATAGCTCCTGAGGTTCTTTCTAGGCGGGAGTATGATGGAAAGGTAATATATTTTTCCTCACACATTGAATTGTCTCATCAGAGTTTGTTGCATCTAATTTACTCTTATGTTGGATCTTAACTTCACCTTTTTAACCTGAAACATGTCATCTGAAGTCTTCTATGTGTCTGAGTGTGTGTCTGTGTGAAAGGAGAGAGCACACAAAGTTTTCCAATTTTTCCTTATAACTAAACACTTGCTCATCTCATGTTTTGTTGCTTTGCTGTTCGGATTATGCTAGTCTGGAATGAAGTAGATTTTGAATATTTTAATTGTACCCTATGTGTATAGAAATTTATTCACTTCTTCTGAAATAATGTGTTGATAATTCTATACTTTTTTAGATGGCTGATGTCTGGTCCTGCGGCGTGACTCTTTATGTCATGTTGGTCGGGGCATATCCTTTTGAGGACCAGGATGACCCTAAAAATTTTAGGAAAACAATTCAGGTACATTTCTTCCATTTAAATACTTACCGGTTTTCGTAATGTTCCATGTTATTTTCTTATCATTCTTATCCCTGTTTCCTATCCTATTCTACAGCGTATAATGGCCATTCAATACAAAATTCCTGATTATGTTCACATATCTCAAGATTGCAGACATCTCATCTCTCGTATATTTGTTGCAAATCCATTGAGGGTATGTTATGTTGCTTAATTGTCCAGACTTTGTTTGCTTATTTGCAACGCGATTAGACTATCTTGCATTTCATATCATGAATGCCTCGACTCTTCCATGTTATAGATGTATACATTTGTAAGTATCATGAGTATGATTACTTGTCAACCCTCAAAAACCATCTGGTAAATTCCTCTTTAGTGGATATATAAGATTGGAGTGTTTCCATTTCTCTTACTTTTGACTTTTCGATGTATCTGGTGTCTATGAGTCGATAACATGAATTTGGTCTTCTTTTGGGCTCCTTCTTTTCATATTAACTAGCTGAGCATTAGTATGCAAGTGTCAGGACATTATGGAATTGTGGCATATGAATTTGAATAAAAGTTTTATCAAATTACATGCATATTTAGTATACAGCAGAAGATGTACGGATTCCATGAAATATTAAAAATCCAGTGATCGTACTATATTTTTTTCATAAATATGTATATCTTTGTTTGACAATTGGTACACTTATGGTACAACAATTTAGGTTCCATTACAGAATCCAACTTACAATTGGCTTATAATTGTTTCACCTGTATTCCATTATATTTTTTATTAATCAAAGTGCTTATAATTTTTGTGTATTTATGTATCCCCCTTTCGAGATACTCTACAAAATAATGTCTTCAATTCATTCTCCTTTGGCAAAAGCAACTTACAATAGTTTAAATGTGTTTTTTGTTATACGAGAAACTCTTGAAAATCTAAACTAATGGCATTTGACATATTAGGACTTGTTTATGACGAGCTAATTGCTAAGACCATACTCTTTACTGTTTACAGAGAATTACTATTAAGGAAATCAAGAGCCATCCATGGTTTTTAAAGAATCTTCCAAGGGAGCTAACAGAATCAGCTCAAGCTATGTATTACCAGAGAGAAAATCCAAGCTTTCATCTACAAAGTGTGGACGATGTAATGAAAATTGTGGGAGAGGCAAGAAACCCGCCTCCAGTATCTAGGCCCGTCAAAGGTTTTGGCTGGGAAGGGGAAGAAGATGAAGGAGAAGAAGATTTGGAAGCAGAATTGGAGGAAGAGGTAGTCGAAGAAGATGAGTACGATAAGAGGGTCAAAGAGGTCCATGCAAGTGGAGAATTCCATTTAAGTTAAGCGCTCAAATGTCAAATCCTCGAGTACTTGTGAAAATAATTTTTTTAGAAAACACTTTTATTTTCTGTTGGGTAAACTAGAAGTCACCTATTCATGTAAATTATGGTTATTATGACTCTAGTAATTTTGTATGTGCATTACAATGGACGCCAACTATGAGAACAATGTTAGTCTCACTACATTTTAAATGGCCGTGTTTGAGAACGGTATTTATCTGATTGCATGCTTTACATTACTTTTCTCTATGACAAAATTGCATATGCAGTATTTAAGCTATGTGTTTGTATTAGTCTATTAGACAGGTCCTTCATTATTATTTTTTGTTTTACATGGGTCCTTTAAGTTTGAAAGGGTTTGCATTGTCGAACTTGTTTTGGAATTTTTCTTAAAAAACACTTGTGTGGTTTTTGAAAGCTGCTAACCTGTATCATATCATCTTCAACCCAATAACTATTTAATGCATTAAGACAACCCAAACAAAAAAAAATTCTAATAAAAAACTTTTTTTTCTAATCAAAAACTTGTTTTTATTCTTTTTATTTTAACATGAAACTTCATTCAAAAGCTTTTACATTCCCACCTTACTCCTAAAAACTTGTTTGGCAGTACCGATACTGTTTATAATGTCTTCTGAACCGACATTTTGAATCTTCTCAATTTCTTTCAAAACATCGATAATTTTCCTACAAGTTGAAACTAAAATCGAAGATTGCGTGGGCATATTAACAAGTCACACCAACGTGTGTTTTCACATCACATATGTAATGATCATGTGTATTTTCATAACGGTGATTCTAAATATTAGCGATTTCTTGTTTACCTCTGTAAAAAAAAATTGTTTAGATTCCGACCTTGTAATTTGAAGATTTTTTGATTTTGGACCATCAAATTACAAAATTTAAGGTACTTTTGCCCTTGTAATTTGAGAGAATTTCGGTTTACCCCATACCATATCATCAATATTTCGGTTTACCCCCGCCATATCATCGATTTTGTACGGTCAAAATTCATGACGGTCCAAAACAAAAAATCTTCAAATTACAGGATTGAAATCTAAACAATTTTTTTTACAAGAGGTAAACCGAAAATCACTAATATTACAAGATAAACATACATTAACCCAAAATCTTATGTGATCTATTTGCTACAAACAAATAGCTTAAGGACCGCAAATACAATTTTGTCCTTTCATGTTGTCTCAAGTGTAGTAGGGGCCAATGAGCAAAGTGTTAAGCTATATAATGTTTACCTAGAAGTTCTTACTTCATTGCTTAATTTTTTAATATATATTTGGAGAAAGAAGCATAGAATCCCTTTACTAGAATTACAATGAGATAACAAATTATAACAACAGCAAGTAATTAATCACAATGATAATGAATCTGTTATGCAATAACACCAAGTAAATCTCTAATTTCCTTTTTTCACACATGAATAAGAAAGAAACATTTTTCTATATCTACAAAATCTGTTAATCTTGAGGATCTTCTATCACTGATCACCATGAATACGGATGTTCAATCTTCTGAGCCAAATGGAATGAATAGTCATATGAAATACATCAAACCTCTTTGGTGGCTCATTAGGAACAAAATGTCTTTGCACTTGTTTCACTCTCCTTTGCATCTTCAAGTACTGCCTCTGTGAAATCCCCATGAGTATATTTTTTATATTAGGAATATCCTTCACATCTATTTGAACTGAAAATGCTTTCCAATTCAAAACATCACTAAAGGGTGGAACATAGCTATCAGAAATCAATACAGGCACACATTCAGCAAATATAGCTTCTAATATTCTTGGACTTGCTACTTCATAACCACTTGGACACAAACAAAACTTGCTGCTTCTAAGCTTTGTGTGGTAAGAATCTTGGTCTTCAGGGAGTTCTTCATAGACTTGCACATCTTGGTCTTTGTTTTTCCATGTATTGAGGAGTAGATATCTTATGTAACCATGCAAGTGACCTGCAAAGAAAGCAAGGATTGTCCTACGAGATGGAGAGTACCCTCCTACAAGATTTGTGATTTCTCCTCCCTTGAGAAACATTTCGGGGAATGATGCATCCTTTGCTGGCTTGAATCCTTCAGATGTATTTGCATTGCAAAGAACCCTTATTGAATTGTTGAACAAGTTGTCCTCATAAGCAGATGCATCTGGACCCTGAACAATGGCCAAATAATGCACAAAAAATCAAATTATTTGCATGCTTGCATTCTCTCCATTTGAGTCATAATGTGAAATGAGATAGAAATTGCTTACCCAATCATGGCAAGAGAGCATGAAATGATCATGGCCTAAGGACTGATTCCAGAAGGGATATTTATGAGATATAACATGTATGTAGTCTTTTACACTAACACCAATGGGACTTTTATCATTGGATCCAGCCACGTAGAGATATTCAACCATCATAACCACACTGAAAGGTAGAAAATACACAAAAGCTTCATTTGGATCATTAGTGTGATAGTACCTTCCCTTTTCCATTTCATTTATGAATATTCCCTCTGTTGAGTATATATCTTTGCTTAAACCATTATGAAACATTGGTGGTTCCCCCTCCTCATACACAAAAATCTTGAACACTTTTTCCATCTCAAGATAACTCCTGTAAACAAAAAATATTAAAATCTTCAACTTTTTACGGTGTCAACCAATTAAAATCATCGTTTGTATGACTTTTAAAGAAAATATGATTAAAGTCGGTTTGTAAAAAAATCTTTATAATGAAGATAAATTTATGGTGGGCTGAAAAAAAAAAAGTACCTATGAAAAGCATTGGCGTTTCTGTAAATTGGACCTCGAGGAACATAGTCTTGGTCTTGGTGGGTTGATGTTAAATTTTGAACTTTGCTAGCTTCTTTGATGGAATATCTTGCTTTAGCCAATTTTGATTCAATTCTTTCAAACTTGTTGTATTTATGATCTCTAACATTCACTTTGTTTGTACCTTTATCCTTAAAGTTCGTGTCAAGCTTTTCACCATCCTAAAGAATAAAATATCCACCACCAAGAATAAAGATGAGAGAGAGTACACTATAGTTGTTAGTTAAAGGGAAAAGGTTAATAAATGAAAAAAGTTTATTGCTTACATGAGAATCATATGGAACAAACGTTTGTAATGGAAATGCACTTGATGATGGAGTTTCTCCTTCATATGTTGAAGCTCTATCTATTTCTATATCCAAAGAAGAAGTTGGTTGTTTTGCCTTCCAACTCCAAGAACCCAGAAATGATGAGAAATTTGGAGAATGAATCCAAGAAGAAACAAGAACTAGTGCAGTTAATGCTAGTGCCAAGAAGAGAGCCAAAAATTGAGAAGAACAAGTGGAAGAAGCTTTCATCTTAATAAAAGTACTCCTATCTTGATTGATTATACTACTTTGAATTCAATGTGATGAAGTTGGTGTTCAAGAAAGAATTAAAATGGGTGTGTGTGTGTGTGTGATGCATTTCTTGGTTATCAAATATTCTTTACTGCATGATACCAAAAATAAATAAAAAATATTCTTTACTGCACATATATGCTAAGTATACGCGCGTATCAAGCGGTAAGAGTAACTTAATAATTATTAACTTGACCAAAAAAAAAAACCTTAATAATTAATAATAATTTTTTGGTTACATAATAATTAACAATATTAGAGAAAGTGGTTTTATTTTTCAGGGAATCAAATCACAGTATTATTTCTTCTGATAACAAACATTTCCAAGAGTGAATAATTTGTTTAATTACTATATTATTTTCAATCAAAGGAGCATAAGTCATTTTTTTTTATAGATGGAGCAAAAATATCTTTATATGTAGAGTAAATTACACTCCCCTCCCCTCAAAGATGCTTGAATTACACTCCCCTCCCCTCTTATGTTTAAATATACACTCCCCTCCCTTGAAAAGAAAAATGTATACTC
>Ga0209282_1001239_pt1 | contig 13814 bp, 9 predicted proteins | sample Mtrugardesep15_FD_187529 | JGI IMG/M metagenome (GOLD analysis project Ga0209282, IMG submission 187529) | Root nodule microbial communities of legume samples collected from California, USA - M. trunc garden sep15 (SPAdes) (version 2) | ecosystem: Host-associated > Plants > Roots > Nodule...
CAAACTCATGTGTTTTTTTTTTATAAGAAATTTTTCATTGAAGACGAGCAAAATAGCATAAGATGTGCAAACACGCTCCACATTCAACATGCAATTATAGAAATGTAAAGAGAACCGGCACCAAGCCAAAGTATAAACCACGTGAAGAGAAAACCAAGTTGCACCCACACACACGACTCCCCAAAACTTACACAGAACGACAAAAAACCAAATTGCATCCTATTTTTAATAAGATTTGAAATCATTTTGTTCAGCCACCCCTAACACAGTATAACTTAGTATGAAGGAGCTACTAATATTATGTAGAATTAGTTCCCCTAACACTTGCAACAACAATACAATACATAAAATTTCCCCTAACTCCCTATAATCTATCAATTTGAGAAAGTTTTCGTTTCTACCGGCCCTACAAATAAACCAAGACTATAATAATATCTTTATATGATCCACCACCTCTTTATTTTGTCCCTGTTGGATTTTGATTTTGTCCAACTAGGAAGAGCTTGGTGTATGATTCAATTGTAAATTATGTTATCATTGTAGTTAATCACCACATCAAGAATAAGTTACTTCTTGACCTTGCCAAACAAAACCTTAAATTTCGCTAAAAGATCCTTAATCCAATCATCAAGGACATAGGGGCTTCGAACTTTTGACCCTTTGTTCCCAATGAATCCCTTTCGCTCGCCACCATACAATAGAAACAAAAGGCGGTGCATTAAATACACGGACCCCCAACTTTGTCTGCTCACTACAAAGCCAACTTTGCATCGGTAGGGAGATAGACTCACACTCCATTCTTTTTACTTCATTATTGTTCCACCTGTGTGCCTTACCTCACACATATATATAATCACAAAAATTAAATTGCAACATAAAAACAAATTAAGGTGATGACTAGACTGACCCACATTGTTGGTATGTTTGTTGCACACTAATGATTTGTTAAACATGTACTAAGTTGTAACTGTAATGATTTGTATCATTAATGTATACACGAATTCAAGTACTCAATTAACTATTCGTAGCTTTTGAAGAGGTTGATCATTAGGTTCTATATAGTATAATGCTGGTCTCTCAATTTTTGGAAAAAGAAGAAGAATCAAATATATACAAGGACCATGATAATAAATTGCTGATACGTACGTATACTTGTTTATTCGGATACAACCCAAAATGTCGAATTAGTTGCAAATACAAAGTATCGAAATGGAAGAAGAATGGGAGCAAAAGTTTGAGGAAGCTTCTATATTATTAAAATAAGTTTTACATAGCATTTGATACATAGTTAATATAAATTGTAAAGGGTTGTTAAAGGTTCATGAGAAACTAAACTTAAATCATGCATCAAATTCAAAACTTATGGATGAAAAAAATATGGTCGAGAGAAACTCAACTAAAGGTGATTAGCAAACTGATCTAAACTTTCTTGCATCTAAAATAAAAAGTGGTCAATCAGATTCTTCAACGAAATGAGTTAGTTGTAGAGTTGATGAATATTTTACACAAATTATATTTTAAAAAAAATAGGTTTTTCACAACATTGATACATAATTTGATCTGCAATTTTGAACAGAACAATACTAATAGATTTTTGTTAATGTAAACATCAAACACGAACAAATTTTAGATTTAGTTGCAAACTAAGTTGCTCTCTTTAAGATTTTGACTTCTTAACCAAGTGGTCATAAGTTCGTTACTAACTCGTACTTATGGAGAAATTATGTTGGGAGTAGAGAATTCATATGTGTCGTGCCATATAGATTTAATCTCTAATAAACTACGGTGTGAAACCAGTACATATAACTTTTTTTTTTGAGAAACTAGTACATATATAACATGTAGTAAAAAAAGGACGGTTAATATCATTTTATGATGTATTTACTAGGAAAATAATTAAATATCAAATTACATATAGGGTTGGATGTTTTTACTGAAATCATGTTAGTACATCAAGAAAAAAGTGAGAGAATAATTGTTAAAGTTTTGTTTACTTTGTGAAAACATTTTCTATTTTTATTTTAAAAAATAGTATGTGTTTATCTTAACTTACTAATAATATGTGAGAGTTTTTTAGTAAATCATTGTGATATAGAGAAAATGAAATGTTAACTAAGGAAAAGAAAACTCAACTTTCTTGTTATCATGAAGTTTTAAAAAAAACACAATTTTGTTAACCTTAATTTTTGGCCTATAAACTTTTAAATTTGAGCTCAATTTGATCCCTTAAACTTTTGACAATATAAATTTTTTGGTAATATAAATTTATAACTAAAAAGATATATTTATTGATAACCTAAAAAATGAGGCAATATGTGATCCCACACCATAAACATGTTTGGTGCCTTCTACTATATGTGATAAGAGGACTACGCGTTTGCTCATAATGAAAAGCAAGTAATTACAAACAGAAAAAAGCTGATTATGACCTTTGTCCATTTCTATAACCAACTAAAACACCGATCACCTTTAATTTAGGAATTAAGAGCTTCATTAATTGAGTAAAAGATCCTCACAATCTCATCTTAATTTCCTTTTCCCCTTCCTTACGCAACCATTTGAAAATTTTAACTAAACCACCAGTTACTTCCTTCTTTAAAAAGGCATCAATGTTGGTGTTATAATTCACATATAATAATTGAAATACACATACTATTATATATATTATACCATTTTTGACCAAACAATTTAAAAAAGAAATACAGCTGGATTGCATGCAGTCTTGGTGACTTGAATTATGGGAAAGTAACAATTGATTTTTGTCATGATACACACAATCTTCCATAAATTCCTATTACCATGAGTATTAGATAAATATTATTCCTTTTCTTGTGATTATTAGTGGTCTATTTTATGGATATAGAAACCTTTCTTATGAAGTGGAAAATAAGAATCACCTTTTGGCCGTATCTGATACCCAGCCCATTTTACCATATTTTGCATCAATTAAATATTGTTCCCAATTTGATAATAATATAAATAAGGTTATCATTGATGTAGATGCAAAGTATGTACACATTATTATTTCAGTAAATTAAACTGGTTATACTATCTCTTTATTTTTATCAAAAACTGGTTATACTATATAGAAACATGTTATAAGGAAGCACAAATGTCTTCATCATTCTTAGAAAGAGAGTGTAGTATAAATGCACTAGTATGTACTATATGACAACTTTGAGGATGGTCCAAATTCATTATCAAACAAGAAAGGAAATGGGGGTTTTAATTTGTCATTTACACCACCACCAATACATTGTTAGCTTATGCTCCAACACCCATTAATCAATTTATGATTCCTTTTTTTTTTTTTTTACCAAACTTAGGCCCCTTTTTTCTTTAAGTAACTTATTCACCACTACTTCAAAGTTCAACTAGTCAGTCATATATGCTATTCCTCATGTATTTTATGTGTTGTTTTGAAATACAAAGTCTCAACGTTGAACTTTTGTTACGTAAGCAGGGGCAGTGCATGGCTGTATCACATGTATAATTTGTTTAAAAAATTTGGAAAATGATGACGGTGGACAAAACTTACAGCTATATATGAAAACTTTGGACCGATATTGTAAAAAAATATTAATGGAGACTGCCTTTAATTGAAATGTACTAAAATTCGTGTAATAGTTCGAATTCAGGTAAATAGATATTCATGAACTAGTAATGGACCAGTGGAAAAACACTAGTAATAGTAAGTGGCAACTACAATATATCCTACCGTAAGTGTTGTTTATGCTATATTTAAAGATAGCACCAACTTTTATTTTCCATTCATTTTGATTAATACTTAAAGATTACATTTACAAATGACACATCAAGAGTATCAAATAACAATACTAAGGATGAACTAGAGGAGACACTAGAGCATAATCAAAAGGATCTAAGTTAGTAATTCTCATTTTAGCTAGAGCATGTCCATTCATGAAGGGTATGGTAGAGATATGATCTAATCTTTTTGCAAAGTTCTAAAATGGTTAAATATAGTTTTGTTTTAGAAACTTTTACTTTATAAAATTTGATGTCATATGTTTCAAGTGGCCGTCTTAATAAGATTTTAAAATATCATTGGCTTAATAAGATTTCAAATTAAATATTAATTTTTTAAATTAAAGACAATCCGCGGTTGAGAACAAATTAGTAGAATACATCAACTGAGAACAAATTAAAATTTGCTAAAATAAAAAAATGATGAATATACAAACAAACTCACAAGAATATAACAATAAAATGTTTACAACTATGACAAACTTTTTTTTTTTAAATAACAACTATGACAAACTTAAAGTGTTTGAAATGCGCATGCATCCATATCTATAACTTCGAAGATGTAAAAATCATTGTTTAATTTGCACTAAATTAAATCTAATATATCGATTTGAACTGCGTGACGACTGTAACAAAAATGAAAAACAAAATAACACAAGCATGAGGATAACATCACAAAATAAAAACCCAATATATATGAAAATCATAAACATAAAACATGCTTATTGCTTATTAAAATAAACTAGATTAAAACAACAGTTTAGATAAAATATACTGAGAATTATTTCACTTTTATTTTTTTAGGAGATCATTTCATTATTCATAAGTATTATACAGCATTTTTTTTCTCTCTTTCTTACCATCACACCAATATCAACCATTATACTTGGACATTCACGATTCTCTTGCACTCATTCAACATTTCGTTCTTTTATTCATCTTTTTCCATCACGTCATCCAATCTTTATTCTATCACATTATTTTCTTCAGTCCTTTCTATAGCAAGGTCTCTAAGAGTTTGATTTTTAGTAGATAGAAAAAGTGATAAATAACGATTAAAACTTACATGCAAGTGACACAGTCAAATTTGAACCTCGATTAAAACGTATGACCTTGTAATTTTGCATTTTTATTAGTTGAACTATGACTTGTAGACAAATGTCAAATAATTTTAAATATACATAAATCGTTTTCTCAAAATATATCAAATATAAGAAATGATATTTATACAAACATTTTATGACAATTTTCTTTTTCATACTAACTTTATGATTTTACTTTCTCTCACAATTGTTTTGGTTTTATATAAATATCTATTTTTTTTTATAAATTTATGGTTGTTTATCACACAAACCGTTGTTCAAATAACGCACCTCAACAATTATATGGTACCATTCTCTATATTTTTCCCCGTTTTTCAAGGTCTAAAATAAATGTTATGAGTGTCCATAAATTATTTTCCATATTTTTTTACTTAGGAAAAAAGGAAAACAAATCATTATCCAAAAACACAGAACACATTGCTTATAAAGTAGAGAATAATTACATCAACATTTGAGAATATAGATAGATTAGGCAAACATTGAGTAAGGTAAGGTCCACCATTACCACATTGCCATTACTAGTGACACCCATTTTTTCATTCACTCTCTCACCCAAACCAAACCAAACCCCCCTAATTCATTTCACCCCCCCTCAACAATGCACTCTTCTTCTTTATCTCATCAACCACACTCTCTTTTTCTTCTTCTTCACTCAGTTCTCACATGAATCACCACCATAACAACCATGAACTATACACTACTTCTTCTCTTTCTCTTCCTCCTCTCACCTTCCTTAGTCCTCACAACAACCGACCCAAACGACCTTAAAATCCTCAACGACTTCAAAAACAACCTAGACAACCCAGACATCCTACAATGGCCCAAAAACAACAACGACCCATGTGGTCCACCTGCTTGGAAATTCATCTTCTGCGACGGTGATAGAGTTTCACAGATTCAAACCAAAAACTTGAACCTTTCTGGAACTTTACCGAAAAATCTCAACAAACTAACCCATCTCTTCAACTTGGGTCTTCAAAACAACAAACTTAAAGGACCTTTACCGTCGCTAAATGGGTTATCAAATCTCAAATACGTTTTTCTTGATAACAATGAATTCGATTCCATTCCTATGGATTTCTTTCAAGGGTTAACCAGTTTAGACACTCTTGCATTAGATAACAATTATCTCAATGCTTCTACCAATGGTTGGAATTTTCCTTCTTCTTTGCAGGATTCAACTCAGTTAAGAGATTTATCTTGTACCAGTTGTAATTTGGTTGGCCCTTTACCTGATTTTCTTGGAAAAATGAATTCTTTGTCAAATTTGAGGCTTTCTGGTAACAGTTTATCCGGTGAGATTCCCAAGAGTCTTAACGATTCGGGGTTGCAAATGTTGTGGTTGAATAACCAGAAGGGTGAGTTGTTGTCTGGAAGTATTGATATTGTTGCTACTATGGTTTCTCTTACTAGTTTATGGCTTCATGGTAACCGGTTCACTGGTTCGATTCCGGAGAATATTGGTGACTTGGTTTCTCTTAAAGATCTTAATCTTAATGGAAATGAGCTTGTTGGACTTGTTCCTAGTTCTTTAGGTGATATGGAATTGGATAAGCTTGATTTGAATAATAACCGGTTTATGGGTCCAATTCCGAAGTTTAAAGCTTCTAAGGTTACTTATGGTAACAATGATTTTTGTTTAAATGAAACTGGTGTTCCTTGTTCTTTTGAAGTTATGGCTCTTTTAGGGTTTCTTGGTGGGTTGAATTATCCTTCGAATTTGGTTGAGTCATGGAGTGGGAATAACCCTTGTTTAACTTGGTTGGGGATTAAATGCAATGCTGATGGTAAAGTCTCTATGATTAATATGCAACGTTTTAATCTTAGTGGTACTTTAAGTCCTTCTGTTGCAAATTTAGGTTCTTTAGTTGAAATTAGACTGGGAGGTAATCATCTCAATGGTGTTGTACCTAGTAACTGGACTAGCTTGAGGAATCTGAATGTGTTGGATCTGAGTGACAATAATATTTCACCTCCTTTGCCGATTTTTAGTAATGGATTGAAACCTATGGTTGATGGGAATTCTCTGTTGAACGGTGGAACCGAAGGTCCAGGGAAAAACAGTCCATCGGGTGGATCTGGGAATACCGGTGAAGATACGAAGGGAGGCTCAAATTCAAGTCCAAGTGATTCGGTTGAAACGAAAAACTCAAAAAAGAAAAGCTTGGTTTTGATCGTAGCACCTATTGCTGGTGTGGCGGTTGCTGCTTTTCTGTTGATACCGCTTTATGCGTATTGTTTCAGGAGGACAAAGGATGGTTTCCAGGCACCAAGTTCACTCGTAGTTCACCCTAGAGATCCGTCCGATACGGACAGTACTATAAAGATAGCTATTGCTAATAATACCAATGGAACAGGGAGTGGGACTGGGAGTAGAAACAGCAGTGCGATCGGGGACTCTCATACCATTGAAGCCGGAAATCTTGTGATATCAGTTCAAGTTCTAAGAAACGTGACCAAGAATTTTGCCCCTGAGAATGAGCTCGGCCGCGGTGGATTTGGAGTTGTTTATAAGGGAGAGTTGGATGATGGAACTAAGATTGCCGTAAAACGAATGGAAGCAGGTGTGATAACCAATAAAGCCTTGGATGAGTTTCAGGCTGAAATTGCAGTTCTGTCAAAAGTTCGACATCGGCATCTAGTGGGCCTTATAGGTTATTCTATCGAAGGTAATGAGAGGATTCTTGTGTATGAGTATATGCCACAAGGTGCTCTCAGTCAACATCTCTTTCATTGGAAGAGCTTTGGACTCGAGCCTCTCTCTTGGAAGAGGAGGCTTAATATTGCCTTGGATGTTGCTAGAGGAATGGAGTATCTTCATACTCTGGCTCATCAGAGCTTCATTCATAGAGATCTTAAGTCCTCAAACATTTTGCTTGCCGACGATTTTAGAGCTAAAGTCTCAGATTTTGGATTGGTAAAACTTGCTCCTAATGGTGAAAAATCTGTAGTGACCAAGCTTGCTGGAACCTTTGGATACTTGGCTCCAGAATATGCAGGTATTTTTTTCTTAAAATTATGTATACACTTATTTAATTACTCTATACCTCTTTATAGTTTATAACTTTTATATTAATTGTATATGAATTGCTTCATACCTACCGAATTCTGCATATGGTTTTCTGAAAGTAGTGTTAGTTTCCTGTTAGGTGTGGATTTCCTAGTGATCTCTCTAGCAGATGTGGTAGCTATTGACCTCTTAATTTGTCTTCTAGGGCTTGATTTTATTGCATTTGATTAATGCTGTTAGCCTGGTAATTGAGTAACTGATTCTAAGTGAACAAACTTCAATTTATTTCTATCTATGCATCATTTAACAATAATAATTAATAGCAAAAATATTCATATCTGCATTATGTATCTATCTTGTACCACTCTTTCAACTATTTTTCCCCTGTTACTTCAAGAGCTTTGTTGATTGCATTTGTAAGCCTGTTGCATGAGCAACTGATTCTAAGCAAGCAAACTTTAATTTATTTTTATGCATCATTTAATATAGTAGCTAATAGTATAATTTTCATTTCTGCATTTTAAATCTGGTATCTCAGACATCGACTTTTTTTATATGTTCAAATGTTATACTAATCCTGGGTTTTTTTTGTTAAATATATTCAGTGACAGGAAAAATCACTACCAAAGTAGATGTTTTCAGTTTTGGGGTTGTGCTAATGGAGCTGTTGTCTGGATTGATGGCACTTGATGAGAGCAGACCTGAGGAAAGCCAATACTTGGCAGCATGGTTCTGGAATATTAAATCAGATAAGAAGAAACTAATGGCTGCTATTGACCCAACCCTCGACATAAACGAAGAAACATTCGAAAGTGTCTCGATTATTGCTGAGCTAGCTGGACACTGCACGGCTAGAGAACCAAACCAAAGGCCAGAAATGGGTCATGCTGTCAATGTTCTCGCACCACTCGTTGAAAAATGGAAACCGTTTGATGATGACCCCGATGAGTATTCCGGCATCGATTATAGTCTTCCCCTTACCCAGATGGTGAAGGGATGGCAAGAGGCGGAGGGAAAGGACACAAGTTATATGGACTTAGAAGACAGTAAGAGTAGTATCCCTGCAAGGCCTACTGGATTTGCAGATTCTTTTACTTCAGCCGATGGCCGGTGAAACAAATGGTTTGTTGCTTTGTGGAGTGTTTCTATTTATTTTTTTTCCTTTCACCTTTTTTTTTATCTTTCATTAGGTGTAGATAAAGCATGCTTTGCTCTTTCTGTCTAAAAATGCCAAGGCAAAATGTGAGTACCAGTGGTGTAATAGTGGTTGAGTAAGATTTCATATGCACTTGAAATCTCGTGTGTATGCTTTGTATTTTCAACTATGTCTACATTTAAGTGTTGAAGGTTGTAGATAGTGGAGCCACAATCAATGAGAATGCTTGTAATTTGTTCATTCATTTATGCCTCAACATTCATTGCCATATGTTATTTGGTTATTGATGTTGGTTGTGTGTTTTATAGAAAGTTTTCAACCAACGACCTTTATCTGTGTAAAAAAAAAAAATCATTTCATGAGCATGATGGAAAACAGACTGAACTGAAAATGTCATTTCTGCATTTATGCATTTATAAGGTTACTGAAAATGGCATTCATCAAAAAGCTATATAATGAAATGCGATTGAATGCATGTGCAAAATTTCACTATCAAGTAGTTATATGATGTGTATTTTTTTAGCACTAGTGAATACAAATTAAACTTCGTTTTATTAGAAAAATACATATATTAAATACCTTCTAATCATAAACTAACTGTAAATTTTTGAAAGACAAACAATGCGTTGTTTAATGAAATTATTACAATGAGTTCGAGCACTATCGATCGTGTGCACCAGTTATAACACAAATATTGGACTCAAGTCACACTCACAAGGTCCAGATATAGCTGTTTATAATAAACATTAAAATTAGACAAATCTTATAATTGATTTTATAGACCATTATTTGTTAGTTAATTATTTAGTCAGTGTGTTGGTATCGTAACAAAATTTTCTTTCAGAATCATTGCTAACGTGGCGTATGTAATGTCGACAACGATCTTGACATTGTCCAATGAGTAATTGGTGGACCATGCTTTGCTCGTGATTTCCTTGAACATAAGCAGAAACCAAAACCAAGCCAGCAAAGGATGTTGTTATTAGATGTGTATGTGTGGATTACTGATTAATAATCTCACATGGCATAATTTATCACCACATGACATAAGTGGAGTCTTTCTTCATGGAGCTGTCAAGTCAAGATAGCCATCAAATAATCTTTATGCCCATCACTTGCCACTAAACATAAGTTCCATTAGCAACCATAAACAGGTGTGACGATGTGGTGTGGCACAGCGGTTGTTCGTTTTCATTTGGGAAAAAAAATGACACCTCAAATTTCATCCAAATGCCAAATATCAAAACTCAATTCGTACAATGACCCCATTTTTTCTTTCCTCATAAATATAATAATGACTCAATTTTTTCTTTTCTCATAAATAATCATAATAACTCAATGACTAACTTTTTCCACGCACGTCGACCCAACGACAGCTGGTCGTGCTTGTCAGAAATTCTTGTACGTATTCATGGGATGGGAGGGATAGACCAACAAATTAAATTATTGAATAATTAATTGTGAGGGAGGTGCCAATTAAGGATTAATAAGAGATTGATCAAAAGTCCCTATCATCAAATTAAGAAGAAGAAGAATTTGTCAAAAAAAAAAAAAAACAAATTAAGAAGAATCTAATTTCCTATTATTCTATTCTATGGAAGTGACCGAGTGTTTCCCATGAATCACGGTAAAAAGTTTTAGTGGCTTGCCACTACTGAAAATTTAGGAACAAGTCAATGGTCGGAAAGTTCACTTTGGTGAAAATACTCCGACAAGCTCACTTTTTATTACAAATATTGTTTAAAGGAGCACGTGATTATAGGGGTATTAATAACCTTTTTTTGGTTCAAACATGGCAAAATACACCATCATTCTTTATTCAGAATGTTGAAGTTAGGATTTTAGCTTTGGATAACAGGTTCTTTCCAAGGAAACAGAATGCTTTTGATCGTTGATCGTTTTAGGTTTATCTGTTCCGTATGCTTTGAAACACATAGCTACTGGAAAAATTCACCGAACAAAACTTTTCATTCTTGAACCAAGAAGACAAGGGGCATAGGATGTAAGTGGCAAGTCAGCTACAAACGTAAACTGATTCAACTTTTGCAATTAAATAATAATAATTAACACATTCACAATGTTTATCGACCATTGTAACGTGTGTTGTTGCTATTGTTTTAGAGCATAAGTACATCATCCTCCATCAGAATTCAGAATCAGACTCAGAATACTTACATTCAAAGGACCACAAAAACAGCTTTCAATACCAGAGCAACATTTGCATCCACCACATCTTTTAACTTTTTACATGTGTCTCAGTCCTAGATTCTCAGTTGGCCCCCTTGAACTATTTTCTATTATACATGGATGGAGAAACTAGTAGTTACAGAGAAGATAGAGATGTGTAGGCAGCATCATTCTAAAATCAGAAATATTGCTATGTCATAATAGTTTTTCACATGCTGACAGATCCTTTAAAAGTTACAATCAAGCTGGCATTTCCATCCAGCATGCATAAAAGGTCATAATGTTTCTATCTTGTACTCTAATGGTTTTGTCCTGTGGCAGGCAATGATCAATGTCAGGGTGAGAATAACTTCCCAGCATCCAAAAAATCATTTTTTTTCCTGTGGCGCCATTTTAAGAGAATAGATGCAGTCACTAGCTTTACACAACAGACCGTGTGGTAATTCATTTCCTGAAGATTAAAATTAATTAATTATAACTAAGAAATAACAAACATAAAACGAATAAAAGATAAATCACTATACGAGTGATAAAGGAGGAAGGGGGAACTATTTAAGAAGCAGCAACAAAGACCCGGCACTAACATGTAGACACCAGTGATAATTTGAGAAAATGCAAGTGACTGAATGTAATCACATGTACTAGTGTCGGACACGGACACATGTCAGCAACTTGGACACAACTTCAACTTGAAATGTCGGTGCTACATAAGTAATGACAATGAAATGGAGAACGTTGCTCCTAGAAGTTCCACAGCAATCATGGCAATCGACTTACCTAAATAATGGTCGGTGTGATCACACTTCCACGGAGATGCAGCCAATATGATAAGCCATAGTAGTGTCTGAATTCTGGTCCTTTGAAGATATGGTTGACAAAATTTTTGAAAAGGAAAACTTCCAATAGGGCCGGTGGACTGGGGGTAACAATAAATTTGATTGCTTATCCATGGCAAGTAGCTTTGAACATTTGCTGTACATCCAAAAAAAATTGAGATTAGTAACTGAACCACATGATATAGAAATTTTTGATCTGGAAACTGCAAATCGAACCTGCATGGTCTTGAAAATAAAGTCTGGTAGCTGCAAATCCAGTGCTACATGGAAAGAAAAAAAAAAAAAAGGTAAGTAACCTCGAGTACGTCAAGAATGATGACTTCTAACCAAAATAGGTATCACGATATGCAAAAGCAAGATAATTTCAGTACCACAAGAGAATAGAGTGATGTTTCAGCTTGGTTACCAAGAAAATACTGCAGAGCTATCGTTGCATATTCCTGCAGTGGAGGATAAAAAAACTATAATAATCAGAACACTTCAAACAGTCACTCAAAGGATCAAAGGAAATAAAAAGTTAGCAACAGAGACCATTACCGTAATATGTCTATACACATGATGAACTGAAACCCCCCTTGCATGCACATAGCTTCCGCTCTGTTAAAGAAGTACGCAGTAAATTGATGTGAAATTCAAGTAAATTTACAATGAAATAAGAAATGAACAAATTAAGTCCTTTTATTATTAAAAATAAGTTATATTAGAGATAAAATAAGTCATAAACAACAAGGGAAAAAGATATCCTCCAAAACAAGGACAAAGCAAAATGAAGGAATGTAACAAAAAATATGGAACCACTCTGTCTAGTCTCTGCAAATCAGAAATGCCAACTCCCTTCAAACAACCATTAGTAGAGAACCAAAGAACGATGAAAATTAACAGTGCAGGATGAAATTTAAGTTGTATGGCAGCTGAATCAGATATGGGCTTCATACAAGCTTAATTTAGAAAAGCTAATCCACACTTCTATCAACTAAGGCTTCAAAAGAGAGGAAAGTGAAAATATTTTTAACCATGATGTTACAGGCCTGGCGCCATGACTCAAAATAACTAGTCTGTGGGAGGAGAAAGAAGAGATGTGAAGCACAAGATCAAAAAATTTCAGAGGGGATAAGAGTTGCAACTTTCTGCTAAGATGGTCAACGAGAGAGGAAGCTACAGGGTGTGCATGGCTGTTATGCCGAGTGGAGGTTGGGAAACAGTTAGATTTGGACGAGTAAATGCACTCCCAAATTGCCTATTGCGTCTTTTCATTATCTAACATTGTAATCCTTATTTTACTGGTTCTGGATAATTGTTTAAAATCGTGTTCTTTAATACAATCACATTTTCAATTTCTTAATTTTTTGAGATTGTCAGTTAACTGATACATAAGCATCCCAAAACTAATGCCGAGTCATTATTTATAATACAATATCCAAACAAATAGTTCATACCCCATAATGAATATTAGGAAAGACAGACTATGGTAAATATAAACATACCTCGTCTGGAGAAAAGAAAGCTACAGCATCGGGATCAATGGAACCAGCAGGATGCAAGGATATAACAACTCTGAAGATAGAAGGGCACAGCAATTCTATGACTGCAACCTTCTCTGGAGCAACCATTCCCATTGATCCTAACTTTCGCTTACTAGAACCACGATAGTTATGTTCCTCAGAACTCTCATTTAGTGAAGAGGCGAGTGTGGAAGCACTTTTTAACCAGTCCAGCCTTTCAAAAGTTGAAATTTTCACATTTGGAAAGGCTGGACT
>Ga0209282_1001240_pt1:0-12500 | contig 13806 bp, 9 predicted proteins | sample Mtrugardesep15_FD_187529 | JGI IMG/M metagenome (GOLD analysis project Ga0209282, IMG submission 187529) | Root nodule microbial communities of legume samples collected from California, USA - M. trunc garden sep15 (SPAdes) (version 2) | ecosystem: Host-associated > Plants > Roots > Nodule...
CGGAAGCAGTAAGATGTGCGGTTGAAACACAGTAGACAACTGTAAAATAGACATAGTGAATTTGAAATAATCAGAACCAAAAAGAAGTTTGAACGAGTATTTTTAGGTCCAAAATGAGGGTGTAACAAGTATCTGCATGAATTTTGCCCAATTTTATTCTATTTTGCTTTTATAGGGACTAAATTAAAGAATTAAGAACACCAAGTTTTAAAATGGGCACTGAAATTGGAGAATTTTTTCCCCAAAGTTTTCAAGATGCCTATGTTGAGGCTAAATTTTGATGATGTGACAAATGTGATGAGTTGATGTGGCACAATTTATGTAGATTCTCACCTAACAACTCATTTCTACGTCATCAAAATATACATTACTCGATAGTCGATATCACAAATGTGACTAAATTTTATGCAAGACAATATCTAGGTGGATTATCTCGTAACTATTTATTTCTGTCATCAACTCAAATGTAACTATGCTAAGCTCAAAATCTTTTTTTCTTACAAGAACCTGTAATTTGTTTATTTTTGAAGTAATTTTGATCCTTCATAGGAGAATAAGCGAACTGCATTCTGGTAACTTAATTCAGCTAGTTCCTCTTTTGTAATCTCTAGCATAGATGCAACATAATCAAGTACCTGTATGTAAAATGAAATTAAGAATGTAAAGTTATCAGAATGATGTTTTAAAAATCGGACCGCGACCAAACCAGTGAGACTTCCATGTCATGATTCAATCGGGATGTCAAATACATAAAAAGAAAGTTAAAAAGCATAAAAAAAAAAAGTAAAAGTAAATTTTAAAAATGGGAAAATGTTAACCAGACTGCAATACAACGGGGGTCAAACCAACCAGCAAACTGGCCGGTTCTCGGTTCAACTCGTTAAACTAGCCAATTCAGTCTGGATTTTAAAACATTGATTCCAAAGCTTTGTCATCGTTCATCCTAAAATTACAATTTAAGAGGGAAACACCCTCATGCATTGAAGATAGCATTACATTTTCATACCTAGGGTTAATCAAGTATATTTGACATGTCCTCTTGTTTGAAATTTTACAACAACCTCCTTTATGGTGAAAGAAACCTAGTGGTTGAATTTGTTTCAAAAAACCTTCCATACATGAAACTATATCAATAGAAAGATTTCTGTATAAGTTGAAACTAGAAGCAGCTGAGAGCTAGGTTTTGAAAGCTTCAAAGGGAGAAAATGCAATATATTCATGTATTCTTAGTTACCAGAAAACCATATTTGTTTTCCAAAGAGCAAGCACAAACTAAGAGGTTTTCAATTCTATAGTTAATGATATAAGAGATGCTTATTTTGAAAGGTCAAAGAGACAATAAAGGAAAATACTTGAGCTACTTACGTTATGAATGTTAGCCGGATGATTGAGTGTATCCTTTGGTAACATCGAAGCATCGGTTAGGACTTGGGACGGATTTGCAGGAGAAGAATCAGAAGTTGAGGATGAAGTTGTTGTTTGTCCATGAAGCTCATTGTCAAGAGAAGTATCTCCTTCAACAAAGAAAAGAGAATCTATGTTCGACTTTGGTAGCGCATCGGGTGCATCTGTCTCCAACAACATCCTATCAGAAGAGACCTAAATAGAATATAATAGAAGAATGTCACTGTTTTGACATATATAGTATAAGATTACATTGAGCATCAATCATAGAATAGAAGCGATAAAAATCACCATCTTCAGCATTTTCTTCGCCTTATTAGCTTTTAGTGACATAAGAAACCCAGAGAAGGAAAAATAAGCACCAAGCTTTGAAAACTCAGGAACCATCTCAGCCGAACCTAGGTAAGAGTGAAGGACAACGCCAGCAGGAAAAGGTCCCACAGACCTGGAACATTTAGAATTTTTTTAAGGTCGCTACATAATAATCGCCGATAATATCACTAAAACACTTTCCATTGCATTCCGTTAGAGAATGAGAATCTAAGTATCTATCAATTACCATAATAACAATAAGAATTAAAAACATATAGGCGCAGAAAAATTGTTAAGTCCAGGGATGTTTATAGGTTTGAACAGCTTTTCTATTTCTGCAGAATGCTTTCTTCCTTATTACATCACAGTTACGAGTTATATGTCTACATTATGGTAACAATCCACACAACACATAGACTTCCAAATGGAAAAGCATATCCTTACTTTTTGATTAGACTCGAAAGTCTAACCTTAAAGGAGGCTTAGGATGTAAAACTCGGCAATGTGGCAGTTATGTATTATGCAGAACAGTCATGTAGTTGCTATATACTCACAGTATAAGATATAAATGAGGGTTTCGAGGAAATTATTGTGTATGTTGGATGGTTTTGGACAAGAGTCATTCTTTGTAGAAGTTTCTCAACTCTGGATCAGCATCCTTAATGTAGTTTATGTAAGACTTTGTTTGAGAATTAGGAGAGGAATGCAGAGAGGGAAAGGAAGGGGGATCCCAAACCGTATTTGGGAGAGATTTTTTGGAGGGAAATTAGGAGACGAATGCAGGGAGGAAAAGGAGCATTCTTTAGTGTGAACTGTTCAATTTTTTGTCGATACGAAAGTGCAAGTGAGGATATGCACAAAATACCGCAAAGGTTGCGATTCTTGAATCCAAACTTGGTGCAATCACAGCTTGCTCTGGTTTTTTTAAACTATGCTACCACTCATACAAATCCAACGTTTCCATCTTATGCTGCCATCGATAAAACTCGCAGTGTTGAATCTCTTGACTTTCGGTAATCACCAAATAATCCTTTTCCTTTTTCTTTTCTGTATTGGTGATGATCATAGTTGAAATTGATTCATGTATGTTTCTGCTTTTGTTCTGCGTTCAATTTCTAGTATGTTTATGCTTGAGCAAACTGTTTAAAGCGTTCATGTTCTCTTGAATTAAAATGGATAGTTCTTTTTAATCATTCGTGCATTTGTTTAGGCCCTATTTGAATAAACAACTTAATTAAGCACTTCTAGCATAAAGATAAAATAAATTCAAATTGTTTGTATATAAGATATAAGTTGTTATTATAAGATATCATGGAGAGCATGGGGAGAAGCTGAAAACAACTTATGAACGTATCATAAGCTGTTTTCACAAGCTCTCCCAAACAGTCTCGCAAGTGCTTATGTTAGTACATAAGCTCAAATAAGTCAATCCAAACAAGTCTTTAGTTTTTGTTAAGAGAGGAAATGGAAGAAGAGAGAAAACACTCATGTATCATTGCTTTGAATTTGTGAAAATGAATACAACAGTAAATTACCATGAGGTGAATCACCATAGAGTCCTTTGTATAGAAGTAGAATAGATTCAACGCACCTTAGGAAAGAGAATAAACACTAATTACTTCTCTTGTAAATCGAATAATGCAGAAAACTATAAAGAGAGATGTCAGTGGAGAAAAGGAAAAGGCTATATTGGACAGACACCTTGCGCATCTCATTCCATCATTGACTTAATATTGCATAACTTTGAGAAGAATATACTCATTCATAAAGAGACAGCTGCAAATCATAAGAGGATTACACCCATCGTATGCTCAAAGAGCGGTCTTATTTATTTATTGCATCACTTTACCAAAAGAACGGGTTTGATTGAATTGAACGACAAAAATGTTCACATCCAAGAAATGGAATTACAGTCAGTTTGCATAGACTAAATGACTAATAATAAGGGTGCACGTGTAGATAATTTGGAAAATCTTAATTGAGGTTATGAACTTGAAAAAAATTGAGATGCCATGGAAAAGGATGGAGATGGAAAATAACATGAAGGATGAATATTCCGATCTTCTAGATCTCTAGACTTAGACTATTTGCTTTTATGTTTTGGTTCTACGTTATTATCAAAAACTGAGGTGACCTGTGAATTTTTAATTTAAGTTTTATTAAGTCATTTATGTGATTTATGCTATTTATGCATTTAGTTCTATTTGGCGGATCTTACGGTTTGTGGTATGATCCCACACACCCTCCCCTCCTTTCTGTTCCAACATGAAACTCAACTTTGACAATGTTGTTGTTTGCTATTTACAAAATACGTGCTCGCATCATTATTGTCAAGTAATCTTCTAAAGTAAGAATCGCAACAAAAGAGAGAAGAATAGATATGCATACTTCATTAACTCAAGAAGATCACCATAAGCACGAACACAGTGTACAGATGCTGGCTTGTTTAACTCTTTAGCAAGTTCAAGCTGCTGCCTCAACACTTCAACCTGCATAGAAACGATGTCTTAATGCATTAGCAACCAACAATTCAGCTAACATTCTGATAGAAACCGGTACCAAACCTAGATATATCAAATTCTTCAGCAAGAAAGGACCATCTTTTGTCACTGATACATGATTATTGATTAGGTTTCTGTTAGTAGACCTCCTATTAAAAAGGTGTATGTGAGGAATAAGTTTAAAAGCCCAATCAATTAGGCCCAATTGAGGTGGCTAGTTTTGCTTTAAATAGAATAAGAGTGACATTTTACTGTCATCGGTTGTTTCATGGTTTTGGGTTTGGTTGGGAGATTCTAGGCTCTCTAAGTCCTAGAGGTTGATTAATTTCCAGCAGTTACATTTTGTAATATCTATCAGTTTCATTTCTTTAATTATAATAAATATTCCTGGGCTATTCAACAGAGAAAGAGAAATATAGTAACCTTCTCATTATACCCTTTTCATATTCTGCCATATTATTCTATATCATATCACTGGTATCAGAAAACCGATCCTTTTCCCCTGTGCATGGTCCAAACACGCTCACAAATGGAAGCAAGATTGGAATTTCTGGAACGGGCATATGAGGATTACAGGGCCACGCGTGAGGAGGTAAAAAACTTGTGACAACAACTGGAAGTTCAACAGGCTGAAGCACAACACAGAGTGGATGAATTGAGTGAAACTGTTAACGGTTTGTCAATATGCCGTGAACAGGGATCACCGCAGCAAATTCACAATCCAGAGGACAAATGGAGGAAGTTAACAATTCCAATTTTTGAAGGAGACGATGCTTTTGGCTGGACAAGTCGTGTGGAGCACTACTTTGAATTGCGACATGTAACTGAAGCAGAGAAAATTCAGGCAGCCATGGTAGCTATGGAAGGAAAAGCATTGACGTGGTACCAATGGTGGGAATTTTTCTCTCCTAATCCCACATGGGAAGATTTCAAAGCAGCACTTCTTAAAAGGTTCCAACCTTCTATGCTCCAAACTCCTTATGAATTATTGTTGAGTTTGAAACAATCAGGGTCTGTGGAGGAGTATCGTGCACAATTTGAATTGTACGCCGGTCCATTACGTGCTGCAGAACCAGAGTATCTCAAGGGGATTTTTCTGAATGACCTCAAAGAGGCTGTGAAGGCGGAATTAAAGTTACACCCGGTCTCTACTTTGCCGGAACTGATGGATTTTGCTCAACGTATTGATGAGAAAAACACTCTATTGAACCCAAGCAATTCTCATGCCCCAAAAGCAGGAAGTCTCACAAGGAACTTCCCTTCAAACCGTACAGTAACAGTTGATGCGAATAAGAGTTCATTTGCTAGACCATCCATCACTTCTGCTATCACCGGTGATGCTAATACAACGTCTCAATCAGCACCTTTTCATGGTCGAGTATTTAAGAAACTGACTGATGCAGAGTTGCAGGACAAACATGCTAAGGGTTTGTGTTATCGCTGTGATGAAAAAATTTCACCGGGTCATAGGTGTGCAAACAAGCAATTGCATGTACTCATTTTGGAAGGGGATGAGGACGAGGCTGACATTGCTGACCAGAAATTGGAATCTGAAAGTGATATTAATTCTCTTCAATTATCTATGTTTAGCATGTCTGGCCTTACTTCCAAGAAAACAATCAAATTATGGGGGGATTTGTTGAACCATAGGGTGCTGGTGTTGGTGGATTGTGGGGCTTCTCACAACTTTATTTCCTCGGTTTTGGTACAGAATTTGGACTTGCAGTTTAAACCAAATTCTTCTTTCACAGTTGAGGTGGGTGATGGAAGGAAGATTCCTTGTCTAGGGGTGTGCTCACAGTTGAATATCACTCTTCAGGGATTGCAGGTTCAACAAGATTTTTATGTATTTGATTTGGGTAATGTGGATATTGTACTAGGCATGGAATGGTTAGCTCAACTTGGTGAGGTTCGTGCCAATTTTGGCGATTTAATTCTCAAAGTTCCAACTTCATCGGGTTTTCATGTTTTGCAAGGGGATCCAACTTTGTCAAGAGCACCAGCTTCTCTCAAAACCATGTACAAAGCATTGCAAGCTTCAGGCGACGGTTATTTATTGCAAGTTGAGGCGGTTTCTGACGTATCGGACCAACACAACACTATTCCCACTTGGTTAACAACAGTTTTGAACGATTTTCAGATTGTTTTTAAGGAAATTCAAGGGCTGCCACCATCAAGAACGCATGATCATGCCATTGTCTTACAACTGATGAGAGGCACGTTTTGAAATTTGCCACAACTGTCAATGACTACTCCAGCGTCACCGGCTGCATGGTACCAAACAATGTCGTCTGGGGTAAGGGGCATGATTCTTTGAGACCAAAGGGATTTTCCTGTGTTTGCTTTGGAGAAGATGGATTGTGGTAAATGCGAAGTAAACCACTTGTATAGCAAAGGTGCACAACAAAGGATAGTTTCGTCCTCTTTGATAGTCCTATAGTGGATGGAATGGTATGTGTCCGCGAGTAAGGTAGGGACGGGATTTTTGGATAGGAAGATTTTGATGGCATTGACGTCAATAAAGTTGTCAAAGTTAGGGAAGAGTACAAGGCCATATATGAGTAGGGCGATGATAGATTCAAAGGCACTGGTTTTTTTGTCTTTAGCAAAGGCGGAGGCTTTTTTGTAGAGGAAATTAGTAGTTAGGCCTTGGAAGTCACCTTTGATAATGAAATTAGGGGGAACCATGTCGGAAGGCTTGAGATGGAGGGCCGCTGCAATAGTTGAGGTTTTAGGAGTTGGTTCAAGGCCGTTGAAAGGTTCTTTGTCGGGCACCGGTAAGCCAACCCAATAGGAGTACTCTTCAAGGGTGGGAACAAGCTGGTAATCGGCGAAAGTGAAACAATGATAGGCCGGGTCATAGAATTGGACCAAAGTCTCCAAGATTCTTTTTCAACTTTTATTTTAAGGATGTCAAGCAATCTCCCATGACGGTCTCGAAAGCCTCCTAGACTAGTTACTAGAGATCCTAGCTCCCTTAGTCTTGTCAAATTCGGGCTCTTGAAACTATACTTCTAAACACTTCTCTTTGTGGGAATTATATATGCGATGTTTACAAAAAACTTATTTAAGTCCTTCGGTATTTAATGAGAAAAAGATTTTATGAATGAATGCATGTATGCGTGATTTATGCTGCACAAACGGCGAAAGCATGGTGAGGTTAAGTCCATAATGTTGGAGCCAAGGGTAAGTACGCCATGTGGTAAGGACTATGGTTTCATTTGTACCTGTATCACGGGTTCTACCAAGTTCCCAAATTCCAACCACCCTTATGAATGTATCGGTGCTCAGGACTGCTCCTAGTCAAATACCATTCACAAGGAGGTCTAGTTTGAGTGTAGTATCGCGTATCAACTAAATTCAAGACTGCTCTTGGTTTAGCCACCGCACTACGTCCTAAAAAGGCCAAGATGGGTTAGGTGATCTAAAGGTCCACAACGTTTAGCGGACTTCAAAAAATAATAATGCCTATCACGACTGCTCATGATGACGTAATATTACTTTTGAAAGACCTACGTTAAGTGGAGTTATATCACATGTAAACATATCGCAGGACCGCTCCTGGTATGGCACTATGATTGTACCCCGTCCTATCTTATATTTCACTCAAGCCCGAGAGTAGGACTTATTATCTCACCACTCACGAAGAAAGGAGAAAGAAGAAGGAAGAAAACATATATACACGTATTTCCATCTTTTATTTTTGTTTTTGTTAAGTAAGTTATAGCACAAGAAATTAAATAAAGCCAAGTTAGGCTTAACCCTCGAATTAGTCCCCAGTGAAGTCGCCATTTCAGGTTTGCTTCATTTTTCGGAGATTGGGTTTGCGTCCTATTTTAAAGTAAAAAGCCAAGTGGTAAAATGAAATTGGTTTGTATTTTTTTATATTGAAGAAAAAGAAACCCAAAGTAAGATTAAAGTTGATTGAATTTGATTAAGAAAATAAAATAGAAAATGGGATCACTAGATTTTTTAACCAAGGTTTGTTTATGAAAATATTTTTCTGGTTTTGTTATTTGCATCTTTTTGTTGTTTTTGAATAATGAGCTGAAATTAAACTAACGGAGCAGAAAAGTAAAGCGTAGGTAACTCATGGTGGCGTTGGACCACCACGAGGACCTTTAACCTAAACTACGAAGCATAAAAAGTAACGTATACACCCACACACGCACACATGCACCTAAAGCTATTACATATTAGTGAATGAATATAATTAAATTAGATTAATGAGGCAGTAAGGGCAGTTTTGGAATAAGGAGAATTTATCAGGTTAAGAATAGGAGAGGTGTAGTTAGTGAGATTAGTAGTGTTTAATGATTTAAGTAATAGTAACAAATTCAAGAGGTGCGGGTAGAAATATGAAAAGATTAGTAACAAACTCAATTAAAGTTTATAAATAGAGAAGAGAATTAGAGAAGAAGGGTTACCGATAAAGAGAGCAACAAGAGGCAAAAGAAAACTAGGGTTGTGGAGAAGAGAGGCAAGGAGGAATAGCAAGAAGGACCTAGAGATAGATTTCACCGTAGGAAATCATCAATTCCGCAAAACTAGAGGTAAGGGTGGGACTAACCTTCTTTAATCATAAGCATATAATTTTGAAAAGAATTTAATCATGTTGTTTTGTTGAATTTTTGATGTTATAGAAATTAGGTTTAAATTCAATTAGATTGTTGAAAGTGTAGGTAATTCATTGAATTAATGTAAGGGGGAGAATCTTTGCACTTTAGGGTATCTTAATATATGACGGAGTTGTTTAATTCTTGATATGATGTTGTTGTTATTATGTGAGATTGTGATGAGAGATTTATGATGAACGAATTAAAAGATGAAGTTGAAAGATGAGAATTGAGGCAAACTAGTTTAAGTTTTTGAATTGAGTTTTTGTAGACTTAAAAAGAGTGGATAATTTGGTAGGTTAACGAAGAATTAGTGTTTGAATGATAGGGTAATCACCGGATAAATATTAGGGACGAGTTTGGAGAGTATATGATTGAAAACAGAGTCGAAAAGGGTTCCCCAACGCGAAATCGCAGCAGAATTGCAATTTTAATGTCACCGTGCGTTTCTTACTATCTCTGTTTGACAAGTTTAAGTTCTGAACTGGGTTTAGGTCTCTTCATGAAATTTGTAGATATGGATGTTAGCTTTCACTGGCCTTTGGAGGGACTCGATTTAAGCACCTAGAACTCAAGATATGATCAAAATACTACACAGAGGTCAACACGGTCGTGCTCTTTTCGATTTCTGTAACCGAAAGTAAAAATAAAAACTGGGACTTTTCTGTTCATAATTAGGATTTGGTGTCTTCATGAAAGTTGTAGCTATGAATGTCAGCTTTAATTTGGCGTTGGGTTGATCATAAACAGAACTCAAGATATGATCAAAATACTACACATGGGTCAGCAGGGTCGTGCTCTTTTCTAAGGCGTAGGAAAACTAATTTTCCACTATTTTATGTTCTGAACTAGACTTTGATATAAACATGAAAATTGTTGATAACTGATTTATCTTTCCAGTGGTTTTGAGTTGATGTGAAAATCTTTTTTGGTTGATTTAATATGATTTTATGATGATGTTGTTGTTGCTTCATTTAAGTTGTGTCATAGCATAAGCATTGTCAAGCGAAGGGGGCTGTAGCCTGACAAGCCGAATTATGGCTTTAGCGAAGGGAGTTGGAACTCTGTTATTCTTAAGCGAAGGGGGATGTAGCTTCACAAGTCGAATTATGACTTTAGCGAATGGAGTTGTAGCTCTGTTGGTACCACATGCATAATTATGCTGCATTTGTTGAGTAGTTGTTGTTGCATTGTTGAGTCGTTGTTGTTGCACTGTCAATGTTGTTGTTGATGCATTATTGAATATAGTTAAATGATGATTGTTGTTGGAATTATGTGAAGTATTCTTAATGATGAATTGTTGTTGTTTTATATTGATTAATTCTTTACATGAATTGTTGCTTATTATTATCGAATGTGAAATTTCACCCCTTCTGTTTGAATGTTGCCTCTACGTGGGTAACATGCAGATAACCAGGAGTAACCGCTGATGTGAGTTGATTCCTCGTGTCGTCTTAGGAGTCATGCTCTAATACGTAACGGGATGGGGATACTTATATGTTTTGTTTTCCTTGTTACGTATTTCTTTATAAGTTGATGTTGAACCACTTTTGAAATTGGAATTTTATTATGTTGTTGATGTTGAGGCCTTAGTGCCGAGTTTTTATTAAAACGTTGAATATTTTCCGCTGCGACATTATTTTGAATGATTGAAAGCAGTTGTTTAAATAAATAGTGAATTTAACTCTATTTATACTTAATGATATTTTGAAGAACAGAATGTGACATCCTGTTAACGATAAACTCTGATTTATTTTATACAATTTATATGTTGGGAAAACGGGGTGTTACAATTGATATCAAAGCAGGTCGGTCCGTCCGGCCAAGTAGTTGAGTCGTTAGTGTCGTGTGACGGTTGAATACTGTCGTCGTGTTTTTCTTATTATTGTTCGTTGTGTAGGGAACAGAGAATGAGGTACATTTTCGAGGACGAAAATATTCTAAGTGGGGGAGAATTGTAACGCCCTAATTTTATTATTTATTTATTTTATCGAGTTTAGTGTCTTTTTATATATTTTATTTGAATAATTGCGATGTGTGACTTTTGTATTAGGTGTGGGTATATATTAGTAGTTATTATGACATTATTAGTGAATGAATATAATTAAATTAGATTAATGAGGCAGTAAGGGCAGTTTTGAAATAAGAAGAATTTATTAGGTTAAGAATAGGAGAGGTGTAGTTAGTGAGATGAGTAGTGTTTAATGATTTAAGTAATAGTAACAAACTCAAGATATGATCAAAATACTACACATGGGTCAGCAGGGTCGTGCTCTTTTCTAAGGCGTAGGAAAACCAATTTTCGACTATTTTATGTTATGAACTAGACTTTGATATAAACATGAAAATTGTTGATAACTGATTTATCTTTCCATTGGTTTTGAGTTGATGTGCAAATCTTTTGTGGTTGATTTAACATGATTTTATGATGTTGTTGTTGTTGTTTCATTTAAGTTGTGTCATTGCATAAGCATTGTCAAGCGAGGCCTGACAAGCCGAATTATGGCTTTAGCGAAGGGAGTTGTAGCTCTATTATTCTTAAGCGAAGGGGGTTGTAGCTTAACAAGTCGAATTATGACTTTAGCGAAGGGAGTTGTAGCTCTGTTGGTACCACATGCATAATTATGCTGCATTTGTTGAGTAGTTGTTGTTGCATTGTTTAGTCGTTGTTGTTGCATTGTCGATGTTGTTGTTGATGCATTATTGAATGAAGTTAAATGAGATTGTTGTTGGAATTATGTGAAGTATTCTTTATGATGAATTGTTGTTGTTTTGTATTGATTAATTCTTTACATGAATTGTTGCTTATTATTATTGAATGTGAAATCTCACCCCTTCTGTTTGAATGTTGCCTCTATGTGGGTAACGTGCAGATAACCAGGGGTAACCGCTGATGTGAGTTGATTCCTCGTGTCGTCTTAGGAGTCATGCTCTGATACGTAACGGGATGGGGATACTTATATGTTTTGTTTTCCTTGTTACGTATTTCTTTATAAGTTGATGTTGAACCACTTTTGAAATTGGAATTTTATTATGTTGTTGATGTTGAAGCCTTAGTGCCGAGTTTTTATTAAAACGTTAAATATTTTCCGCTACGACATTATTTTGAATTATTGAAAGCAGTTGTTTAAATAAATAGTGAATTTACCTCTATTTTTACTTAATGATATTTTGAAGAACGGAATGTGACATCCTGTTTACGATGAACTCTGATTTATTTTATACTATTTATATGTTGAGAAAACGGGATGTTACATGTGACAGCTTGCATTTTTTGGATTTTGTCAAATAACAAAAATAAATAACATAAAAATGAAATAGATAATTATGCGGACTCCTATCTTTAATAAAATAAAATAAAATAATAGATAATGACTAAAAATAAAAACTAAAGTTAGAATCAAATAATTGATTAAAAAATTAAAAAATAAAAGATGGAAATGTTAACTACTAAAAGATTAAAAAAAAATTAAAGAGAGAAGAGGGCCCGAATCGGAACAAATAATGAGGTATTTTAAAATATCTCTCTGTCAAAATTTCGTTTGAAAAGTCGAAGATTATTCAAGGCTAAATGACGCGTATTAGTCGTGTCTTAGGTCAAAAATTAAAGTATAACATGTGTAAACCAATAAAAGAAAAAATAAAGCTAGAACACATTATTCTAGTC
>Ga0209282_1001241_pt1 | contig 13799 bp, 12 predicted proteins | sample Mtrugardesep15_FD_187529 | JGI IMG/M metagenome (GOLD analysis project Ga0209282, IMG submission 187529) | Root nodule microbial communities of legume samples collected from California, USA - M. trunc garden sep15 (SPAdes) (version 2) | ecosystem: Host-associated > Plants > Roots > Nodule...
CAGGCCATAACTCTTAAAGGGTGTATGTCTGGTGGATTCATGGCATTCTCTATGTGGTGTAAGACTCCTGGTACGTTTGGTCCTCTCGGTTTGAATCCACTGGGCATGCATCCGAAATTATTACTTTACGTCAACATTCAATATGGATCGTCTACACGTCTACAATCAATATGTCAGAACATGCAACAAGAAGGAGCTGTACATGGATACGTGGGTTAAAAGTGTTATTTTAGTCTTGAAACTTTTAGGTGTTTATTTAGTCATTAGAAGTCTTAAAACAGTATAGGGGAGGGTTTTTGAGTCTTTAGAAGACATTTTTGTCAAAGTGAATTTTTGAAGAATTTGGGGGTTTTCTGAGTCTCAGGGCAGAGATACGAACTTCTAAGTGTGTTTTTCGGAATCCTCGACCAAACTTTACCCCCCTTTAATAAACCCCCAAATTCTAACGGTTAAGCTCTATCTTTAACGGGAAAAAAGTTATGCTCGAAAGTTTGACATCTCCGGGTTTTTTTTTCGATTTTGGGGTATAATTGAAATGAATGGTTTAAAATTAGCTTATTTATGATAATATTGATAATTATTAACAAAATTAATAGTTAAGAGTCTTATTTTTACTAAAATTTGTTTTTATTTAAAATTTTGCTAAATTCGTGTTCGCGGTTTTGGGTCGACTTGCCTTTACTTTTTCGTTTATAACTTTCGGAAAAATATTAGCAGGGAGTTTGTTTATATCTCATTCGAAAGCTAATAAATAGGGCTTCAAAACGTACCATAAATTATAAAATTAAAAAATTTTTTAGTGCCAAAAATGTTGGGTGCCGGATGTATGACCCCCTAAAAATTTAAAAATATTTTTTTGAAAAAATTTTGTTTTAATGAGATTTTTTGATTTAACAATATAGATTAATTGAATTTAATTGGGAAAAAAATATTTTAATGTTCGTTAGAGTCTTAGACGATTATTTAAGTATTTTCAAAATTATTAAAATTTTAACCAATTTTTAGTTTAGTTAGGTTCATATGATAATTGTATTGTATTAAATTCTTCATGGTGTTAAATTATGCTCAATCTCAGTATGTTTACGTTTTTAAATTTTTTATTATTTTTTATTTTAGTGATTTGATTCACTTTTTAACTGATTACATTTTATTAATCAAATAGTTGACAACATTACATTTATGTAATTTTCAATTATATTTCTATAATTACAATAATTTTCAGTTTAATTTGAATATGACTAATTATACAATCAATTTGCTTTAAGACTTGCTTGCTGACTCAATTATTTGCCGATTTTTCAATTATTTATCCTTTGCTTCAACTATTTAAAGTTATTAAAATGCTCATTTGGTTTATTTATTGTTACTTATTGCTTCTACTTAAATTTAGTATTTGTTTATATATTTATTGTATGTTTGATTTTCGTTTTTGTTTTTAATTGTATAATTTCAAGATATTATAATTGGTAGTGTAATTTTCTAAAATGAATATTTTTAAGTTTAATTTCTTGCGACAATTTATTTACAACAATCAATTTGTTTCAAGTATTGCTTGCTGGCTTAATTATTTGTCGATTTTTCAATCAATTATGATTTGTCATGATTTATTAGTTAGTTTTTTTTGATTTCCAATTTTTATAGTTTTATTTAAAGTTCAATTGTTTGGTAAATATTAATGCATATCTTAACGAGTTTAAGGCTTTGGATTACGATTTGTTAAGTTTGTTAGCTTTTGTTTGATTTATTATTAATTTTTTTAGCGATTTAATTCAATTATTACTTGGTTGTATTGATTATTTGGTTTATTTGGCGATTGTTTCATTTCAATATTTATAGTTTGTTTCAATTTATTTCATTTAGTTTTATTTTTATTTGCCTGATTTTAATGTTTTAATTTTAAGTTGTTTGCTGGATTGCTTTAATTAGTAAAGTGTATTATATATTGATAAAAATTAATTTCTGCTTTTGTTTTATAAAATTCAATTGAAAAATTTGTGGTTATATGTGATTTTTGTTTATTTAATAAAAGTTTTTTTTGCTCTTTGAATAAAAGTTATTTGTTTGTAATTTATATCATTGTTATTAACATATTACTTATAAATACTCTTGATTTTACTCTTTTTATTTTGTTTAGAATTGTTCTATTTTATATTATTAGTACAAATAAATAGTATGGTGTCAAAAGATCGTAAACGGCGTGAAAAGAAACGTGATGCTAAAAGAAAAAGTGATAATATTTCAATTAGTTCGATGGAAAGTGTTCCAGAGAAACGTTTAAATGTTGAAAGCAATGAACATAGTATTTAATATCATAATGATTAAATCTCAGTATTATTTTGTTTTAGATTCGACAATTTCACATGAGTTTGCATTACAAGATACACAAGAAAATAGTTGCCAAAATTTTGATTTTGTTTTGCCTGAAGAAAGTTTAAATGTTATAGATGATAAAGGTTTATTATTATTCGTTAACTTAACTATTATGAATGCAAAATTTTTCTAGACCCTATTGACTTTTCTTCATTTAATAATTCTGAAAATTATGATTCTTCCACGTGTAAATCGAATATTGGAGATTATGCTTTCCCAAATAGTAATAAGTTATTAAATTATTTAATTATAGTACCTTTTAAAGTTGATGATCTTTCTGCGAATAGAAGAAGAGGTAGGCCAGTAAAAAGTCATGGTGGAATTCGTGATAATGCTGGGAGAAAATCAAAGAATTTAAACCCTGTGTCGCAAGCATCAGTTGATTATGAGCATGAAGTTCTTGAAGGAATAAACCGTGAATTAGATTTAGATGGCATTGGTTAAATACCTCTTTTTTCAAACTTAGTCTTTGTTTCAGGAACAAATTCACAATTTAGTGTTTCTACAACTACTTTACGCCGTTCCACTCGACATTCGAGCACCATTAGTCGTTTTTCCGACATTTCCTTTGATGATAAGTGGCCTCCTAATCGCCCTATCACTCACAATTGTTATCAATCACACTATGGTCTTGGATGCGGTGCTAAAAACTCAAAACACATGCCAAAATATTACAATTCACTTTGCAAAGTATTTTTAATATAACTTTTTAGCTAGAAACTATTTTTAGAATGATGTTCAAATTGACTGTCGATGTCCCTTTTGCAAGGCCATATTGCTACCTTCGGAAACAATTGGTCCATCCGCATTTGTTAAATGCTGTGCAAAAGGACGAGTGAATTTACAAGAACGTTTCGCGACATTGCAAGACATTCCAATTGGTCTTGACCTTTTGCTTCATAATCCTGCCAATTCTGCTACACTCGAACGGCTTTTAAAAAATGTACTTCGTTACAATGATCAACTCTCTTTTGGCCAACTTCGTATGGAGCGATCTTTTGACTTTCCAGACTCATATAGGATTGTCAAAACAAATAACATGTTTAACTATATGCTATTTGATTTTCGCCAACCTGGTGGACAACAACAACCAGAATTACGAGGCCAATTATACACAATACCGCCAACTTCGTCTGACATTCGACTAAATGCTCTTGCAACTGAAAATGAATTAGATGTTTGTTAAAATATATAAAAATTTGAATAATATTTGATTTATAGCCGATCCTTCTTCAAGAATTGTTTACTATTTTGAAACAAAATCATTGGATGGCAGAACTCTTCAAAATTGCCTCTGACGTTTATCAAGATCTGTCGTCTGACTTACAACTTCAGTTTAGAATGCTTGTGGTTGACGCCAATAAACGCGGCACTGAGCGCACGATTGAAAATGTTGTTTTCATATTTTACAAAAATATTAGATTTTTTAGGTTCCAGCCATTGATATTCATCCAAATGATGCTTCTGTTTTACGTCAAATACATCCTGGACGACTTGGTGTTGAAACCGCTGCTGGAAGTCAGCTTGTAGCACAGTTTTATTTGGATAATGGGGAGAATGTACCACCTGAAGGCAACTACGATGTAATTCTTACTGGACAAAAGGGAACTGGCCAAGTTAGCCTGAAATGGTGGCATCGGGCAGCGGACGCAGCGTGTTTCCCACTTCTGTATCCTAAAGGACAAAATGGATTTGGTTTTTAATAGTCAATAATTTAATAAAAATATATTTTAAGAAAATGGTTTAAAATTGATTTTGCGACCTGGCGAATCTTTGCAAGGAAGCAGACGTGTAATTGTTGGAGCCGAAGGAGAACTTAATCCCGAAATTGATCTTGGAGAAGGCGAGGAGTTCCTTCATGATATTGGAAATCATGTCAAACATCAGCGTGAACATGTATCGAGAGCACAATACTATCGCTACATGTGTCAGCAAAGAGGAACCTCATGGAAAGCGCCACATTGGCTTTGGGAGTGGAGTCAGCTCGCCCAACTTTACACAATTACTTACAACCAGAGAATGGAGGCACAAAAAGTTCAGTATATGAAGCAGTTGCAGGGGAAGTACCGTTATGTTCGACAATCTGCATTGCTGGACTGGCTCAAGAAATTATTGGAAAAACAAGGTATATAAACATAATTAATATTTACACTGTAAATTATAGGATTGCAAGGTCCCATTGGCCAAGTCTATATGACAAATGAACATTTTCGAGGATCACGCCAATATTACCAAAAGCAGTATGCTGCTTGCATGACCATCTGCAGGGAACTTGGTTCGATAGATCTACTTATCACGTACACTATGGATCCGGCTGCACCAGAGTTAAGCAATATTCTCCTTGAACATCAAAATTGGTCAGACCGCCCAATGGAAGTTTGCCGAATTTTCCTTGACAAGCTATCCGAACTCGTAAAAGACATTACTGAAAGAGAGGTTCTTGGTCCAGTCAAAGCATGGTTCCACAGCCTAGAACATCAAAAACGGTTTTTCATTCTTTATAATAATATTCACGTTTTTAGTGGGCTTCCTCACGTTCATTTTGCCGTCATCTTGGATTGGGAAAATATGCGTAAATCTGGTCGTATTACATCTAAAGAAGAATACATGGAACAATATATATCAGCTGAAATACCGGATTTACCACAACCAAACGATCGCACTGAATCGGCAGTTTCTCAAAGGCTTTTACATCAAATCGTAGTGACAAAACATGTTCATACATGTAACCAACATTGTCTTCGAGACGGAATTCGTTGTGCCAAACGTTTTCCTGTAAGAATATTTAAATGTATCTTTATGTATTTTTTAAATTAAGCACGCTTATTCTGACAATAACATTTACTCCGACAATGCTTACCCAAAATACCGACGACGTCCTCCACCAACATCGGAGATTGAACGGAAAAAGAATCCTGAATTATTTGGAAACACTCATAAATATGTTGATCGTTATGGCAAACAGCATGTTGTTACTAATCAATATGTTGTTCCATACAATCATTTTCTTCTTTCTAAATACAGATCTCAGTATATTTATATTTAAATACAATTTAACTTTGTTGTTTAGTATTAATGTTGAACTCGTGGCTGGTGACGGATGTGTGAAATATGTGACAAAATATGTTATGAAAGGAGCCGACATGGCATTCATTAGAGTTGAACAAGAAGGATTTGAAGGTGGTGCTTGGCGCTATGACGAGTTTCATCAACTGCGACTTGCACGTTACATCACATCTATGGAGGCTTTTTTGTCCCTTTGGGGTACAAAATTGGTCGTGAGATCTCATATAGTATTTATACCATCTATTTTTGTATAATTTATTCCGTTTAGGTAGACGAACTGGACATTCATGGACCTCAGGGTCATCATGTTGCTATTGAAGAAGGCAGAGAGTTAGAAATTGCTGAGGATTTACAACGACGATTAAATGAAGGAGAAGAACGCCGCACCCAATTAACTGCCTATTTCGATTTTAATCGTAACAGACAATTAATTGGTGAACCATCTGCAGGCTTGACTTATGCTAATGCATACAAACAACTCCGCTACAATGTCCATAAAAAGAACTGGCAATTCTATGTTGATCCTAACCAACATCAGAAGAAACTTTGTCGAATACGTACTGTTTCGCCAACGAACTTAGAGCTTCTTGCAATTAGAGTATTTAAAATCAATCTTTTAAATAAACTTTAACTTTAGATCTTGCTAACTGTTGTTGTTGATCCCACTTGCTGGGAGGACCTGCGCTCTTTTGAAGATGTTGTCTACCCAACATTTTTAGAAGCTGCTAAGGCGCGAGGACTGATGTCTGATGATATTATTTGGAGAAGAACGATTCAAGAAGCATTTGATTCGAATAAGCGCATCCAACAGCGCATACGTTGGCTTGCCATGTTCTTTGGTTCCACAAATTTGACTAATCCTACTGCTTTGCTTGACTATGTTATTCAATTGCCGGAAGATTGGCTTGTATGTATCGTGTTAAATATTTTGTTTAAATTTAAATTTAGTATGGAACACGTGTTGCTCAGTTAGATTTTGAATCCCGTCGCGACTATGTTTTGTGCAATATGGAATGGTTTCTAAGGGCAAATGGAATTAGACCTGATGAGATTGAAAGGGAGGATGGTACCTTTGAAACGGCTTGTGAGAGGATTCGGTAAAGATTATGCCTTCGAATTTAATCTATATTTGTTATAATAGTCTTCCACGTCCATCTTGCCGAAACATCCAACCTGAACTTCTTAATGATGCTGAAATAGATCCTGAAATGATGATACGAACACATGTTGATAGACCTTTTCTAGAAGAACACCAAAGAGGCTCAACGCAAGATTACTACCTTCGCCTGTTTTACAGTGATCCTCGCCCAACTGAGGAACAACAACATTTTATTGATGAAATTGTTCGTGGTATGTGGAGCGCGCGTCATGTCATTGACGGTTCTGAAACATCTTTTGCGCAAGACATTCCCCGCTATTTCTTCATAACAGGAGAAGGAGGTTCTGGCAAGACGTTCATGTATAATGTATGTTATACAATTAAATTTAGTATAAAAATTTCATTTATAGAAATTGATTGCTTTTCTGCACGCAAATGAATTCAAGATAATGCCTATGGCTAGCACTGGCATTGCCGCTGAACTTCTTTATGGAGGCGCCACTGTGCATAAACGACTTTGTCGTCAAAAACATGTTGATTCTTCAACCAAGCCATTCGTCGACTACCGAAGCCAATTTGCTGATACGTTGCGTAAATTGCACGGCATTATTATAGATGAAGTTAGTATGCAACACAAAGATGTGTTGGAATTTGTCGATCTTCTCTTTCGTTCTGTTGTTCATCGTTCTTTGAAAAATGTACCTTTTGGTGGAAAAGTAAAATTATAAATACTAATTTACAGTAATAAACATTTTAAGTGTGTTGTTCTTGGAGGCGATTGGAAACAATTACTTCCTGTAGTTGCTGGTGGAACATTGTTACATCAGTTCGATGCTTCAATCAAGAACACTGCGATTTTCAAGAATTTTGTTACACGTAAACTTCAATCTAATCTAAGACTACAAGCTGGACAAGAACAATACAGGATTTTATTGAAATGCGTCGGAACTGGAGTTTTGAATGATGCTGATGATCGCGTTCAGCTCCCTGTTAGCATTTGTGTTAACTCGAGAGAGGACTTGATAAATTTCGTTTATCCACGTGATCTACTTCAATCAGCACTTGACAAATGGGAAGAGTTTTGCGGCAGAGCCATCTTATGTCCTTTGAACACTGAAACCTTTGAAATGAATAATATAATTTTGGTAATACTTTCGTTAAATTAAGTCTTATTTAACTTATGATTAAATAGGATCGAATTAATGGACAAGAAAGAACATATTATTCGGTCACAACACCTATTATGGATGATGCAAACCTTGAAAATAATATTTCTGATGTCGACCATGAAAATCTGACACGGCAAACACCGCCTGGCGTCCCAGAGCATTTGCTTCGAGTACGCGTTGGATCAATCATGATGTTGATAATAAATCTATCTGTAATTATTTCATTTTAATTGTGGTTTGATCATTGAATTGTAGGTACAAAATGGATTATGCAATGGAACGCGTGTTCAGATTATAGGTCTTGGCCATAATTTGATTCGATGTCGTGTGCTAACAGGTTCTGGAAAAGGTTCTGACTGTGATCTCTTTCGGACACGCTTCTTATATGGCTCTGATCCGAAAGCACCTCAAGAAGGAATGGTTAGATGTGAAAGAATTCAATTTCCGTTACGTCCAGGCGCCGTCATGACAATTAACAAGTCTCAAGGGTAAATAATCTTATAAAAATATTTATAAAAAATATATTTTAGCCAAACACTTTCTCGCGTTGGGGTTGCACTCGACCATTCACAGTGCTTCTCTCATGGTCAACTCTATGTGGCTCTTTCAAGAGCACGTGACGCAGAAAGTGTTAAGGTTGCAACACTCCGCAAAGATCGCAGAGTGAAGAATCCAGTCATTCCTGCAATGATTGACGAAGAAGACTTCAACGAGCTTGGGCCAATGGAACTCGCCATGTCATCCGGCGATGAACCAGTTCTAATCGAACGAATACCACACCAACAGGTACCTTTTTAAAAATATTTACAAATTATTAATTAAAATTTAAGACAACAACATCGTCTACTGCTTTAATCACACAACAGCCAACAACATCGGCTAATGCTATAATTCAACCAATGCCAACAACATCGGCTACTGATCATTTACATGCAACAACATCGCCAAATATTGAACAGAACAAACAGCAAAGAGCCGCTGATTTTCCACCTTATTTCCTTGATAACGTTACTGGAGATGGAGATTGTCTATTTCGGTTTAACTAATATTGTTTATTTTTAAAATAAATTATATAGGTCAATTGTTCGTGCTTTATACGCCGGATCGGAAAACTTAGCTTTACACGGTGATTATTTATATGAAGATTCTCAACGCGGATTAAGAAGACTGATTGCTCGCCGTTATCAAGAAGACCTGCACAACATCGCAGATGACCAACTCACCGACGAACTCATTCATGAGATCGAATGGGATGCACCGCATATTCGTCAGGCAGGGCTTCGTTTGGACGTAACAGACCCTCGAAGATCCATGCGAGAATATAGTCTTCATATGATGCAGCCGGCAATGAACAACAACACAAGATATGGATCTCACCTTGAAGTCCGGTATGCCGAAATTGTACTTAATCGCCGAATTCTCATCGTTGAAAATCTCCGACGGCGCGTGGTTGATGCAAATGGACGTAGTCAATGGAGAAATATGTCAAATGAATACCAAGGAATTTTCCTCTCGCCTGGGCTTTCAGCAGAAGAGATGGGTTTGACAACTATTACGGACTTTGGCCAAATATTTCAAATATTACGTGCACACAATCTGGACAATACCATCGTCCTGCGTCTAGAAGGCATACACTACAGACCAATATATTTGGTAGAATATTTTTCAAATAATATACATTAATTAAAAATTTAAGCGTCCAATGCCTGAAGAACATATTGAAGACAATGTTAGGAGTTTGAATCTGCTAGGAGAAGTTCCGGATGAACCTTGGACTCCGCAATGATTATTTTTAAAATGCTATTTAGATGTTTGGAAAGTTTTGCGAAATTTGATTCTGTGTTGTGATTGTCTATGATTTGATCGGAAAAATTGTAAGCAGTTGAAATTTGTTAAGTATATTTAAAAATTTTGTTTTAAAGGATTTTTTATGTTGTGTTATTTTTTGGATGATATTCGCTTGGACTTTTTATGTTATTTGGATTGTTTATTTTTTTGGTTGTTTTGGTTTACAATTTGTTTGGATTTTAGATTAGTTGGATTTCTGGAATATATGTCTTTGGATGTTTGGGTTATAAGATTTTTGTATGGTTTGGATTATGAGTTTTTGAGTTTTTTGAAGAAAATTGAGAATTGTTTGGATAAATGTTAAGAATTGTTTGGCTTATTAATAAAATTACCATTTTTAGGACTATAGTGATTTGTTTGGAACAGTTTTGGTTGTTGGATTATTTTATGGTTGGAGTTTACGTTGTTTAGATGGCTGATTTTAGTGCGTTTGATGTTTTGGATTTTATGTTTATTTGATGTTTTGGATTATACGTTTTTTGGATTTTTGGCAAATAATTTGAGAAGTGTTTGGATAACTGTATGTAGTTTAAATTCTTAATTAAATTTAAAATTTTTGTTCAGAAGGAAATGTGATTTATTTTGCTATATTTTGGATGATGAATTATTTTTGGATTGAATTTTATGTGGTTTGGATGGTTGATTTATATTTAGTTGAATATTTTGGATTATAAGTTTTTCGGGTTTTTGGAAAAGAAATTGAGAATTGTTTAGATAAATGTATGTAGTTTAAATTCTTAACAAAATTTAAAATTTTGTTCAGGAGCTAATGTGATTTATTTGGAGTTGAATATTTTGGATTTATGATTTATTTGGAGTTGAATATTTTGGATTTATTTGGAATATATTTTGGTTGTTTAGGATGTTTGAGGTATTAATTCATTGGATTTTATCTATTTTTATTTCTTTGGATATTTTGAGTTTTAATTCTTTGCTGTGCAATTCTTTAAATTCTTTATTTGTTTTTTTTGGATATTTTGAATGTTAAAATTATTTTTTGGTATAGATATTTGTGATATTATTTTGTTGTTTATTTTTTTTTCTATTTTAATTTTAATATGTTAATGTTATTTTATATATTGAGCCACTAAAAAATTATATCTACTTTTTGTTTATTCAAGTTACAATAACTTTTATTTTAGGTGTGGGGAGGGATGTGTAATGCATCTCACTCATTCCTAAGAATTCAAATTTCTTTACTTTTTGGCTCCTTATGTTTTTTCTCAATAAGTATACTTTGTTTAATTTATTTTGTGTTATTTTGTTTTATGTTTATTTTTTTTTGCTTTCTTTAATTTAATAATATTAGCTGCCTTATTTATATTGAGCCAGAAAAATTTTTATTTAAATTTTGTTAATTAAGTTACAATAACTTTTATTTTAGGTTTGGGGAGGGATGTGTAATGCATCTCACTCATTCCTAAGAATTTAAATTTTTATCAATTTTTGGCTCCTTATACTTTTTTATTAATTATGTTTTGTTTAGCTTATTTTTCGTTTAATTTGTTTTTTTATTGTTTCTTTATTTGCTTACTATTTAATTTAATTTTAAATTTCATTTTTATATATTGAGCCAAAAAATTATATTTAAATTTTCTTTAAAATATATTTAAATGTTGTTTTTAAAGTAACATAACTTTATTTTAGGTTTGGGGAGGGATGTGTAATGCATCTCACTCATTCCTAAGAATTCAAATTTCTCTGCTTTTTGGCTCCTTATATTTTTTGTTATATTTTGTTTAAATTATTTTTTAAATTATTTATTTTAATGTTTTTATAAAAAAATTTTTGGATAATAAATTTTGAATATTTATTGTATTACGTATTATTATTAATAGTATTGATCTCTAAGAATCTAAGACTTACTTTATATTGAGTTATTTTTTAAATAGAAATTTCTTCATATATCCTAAATAAAAAATCAAATTTTTTTTAAATCTAATCTTCATCGAAAATTATACACAACTTTTTTGAATTATATAACATTTTCTTCTATTGAAGATAACTCGATATTAAAACGATGGAATGAACCAAACTTCTCGGACAGGACAAGACACTGAAAGTGTTCAAAGATGTCCAACAAGATTTTTTAATATTTTATCTCTACCCCAAATTATTGAATTTTAAAAAATTCCAAAATATGTCTGAGAATGAAATATTTCTAAAACTCTAACTTTGTTGAAAATTTTTTTAGAATTTTTCTGACAACGAATTCAGGTTTAGCGTATACAATTCCACTATAAAACACATTTTTTCAGTTAAAATTTAAAAATTTTGTTCCTTCGATATTTTCCAAAGAGTACCCCTTTGTAATAAAAATCGAAAATGCTTAAATGGCTATAATTTTTTAAGGGATTGATATTTTCGTATAAAGTTTTTTTGTAAAAAAGAGCAAAAAATTAGAAATTTTTTAAGATCAAGAAACTTTGAAAATTTTCTTAACTGGAGGAGTAGGGGTCAATTTTTAAAAAATCCAAAAATTTTCAGTTTTTTGGAAAATTTTTTGGTTTTTCGAGATTGGAGCTGAGTGATATTATTTTTCCTGTAAAATGCCTATTTTTCTACATGTTATAGAAATTTAAAATATTTAAAAAAGTTATACTTTGAAAAAGTTATAATAAAATTTTGAATTTTCATTGTATTAAGTATTATTATTAATAGTATTGATTTCTACAGAATCTAACTTTGTTGCAAATTTTTTAGAATTTTTCTGACAACGAATTCAGATTTAGCGTATGCAATTCCACTATAAATCACATTTTTTCATCTAAAATAAAAAAATTTTGTTTCCTCGATTTTTTTTCAAAGGGGTACCCCTTTTCAAAAAAATCGGAAATGCTTAAGTGGCTATAACTTTTTTAAGGATTGATGTTTTTATATACTGTTTCTTTTAAAAACAAGAGCATTAAATTAGAAATTTTTTAAGATCAAAATACTTTGAAAATTTTCTAACATAGTGCAGTAGGGTTCGATTTTTAAAAAATCCAAAATTTTTCGGTTTTTTGAAAAATTTTTTGGTTTTTTGACATTAAGGCTGAATGAAATTATTTTTTCTTTAAAGGGTCTATTTTTCTGTATATTATAATATTTTAAAATATTCAAAAAAGTTATACTTTGAAAAAGTTATGATTTTTTAAAAATTTAGAGTAATTTTTCGTCCATGATTTTCGGCCAAAAATTTAATTTTCTAAAAATAAAGATAAATAGGTCAAATGATATATCATTCGAAAGCTCTTATTAAGCTGAGTCTAAAAATAATATTAGTAAAATTTTACGACCAACTTTGACAAAGTTAAAAATAAATTTTTTTCAATTTAAACAGTAATCCTCATAAAGCCTGAGGCTGAATATTTCTAAGACTCTAACTTTGTGGAAAAATTTTTTAACATTTTTCTGTGAACGGATTCGAATTCAGCGTATGCGGTTACACTATAAATCATATTTTTTAGCTAAAATTATAATAAAATTTTCCCCCCGATTTTTTTCATAAGGCTACACCCCTTTTCAAAAATATCCGGAAATGTCTGAATTGCAATAACTTTTTAATAAATTTATATTTTCGTATGTAGTTTTTTTCATGCATAATAGCAAAAAATTACAAATTTTTTAAGATGAAGAAACTTTGAAAATTTCTTACCTGGAGGAGTAGGGCTCAATTTTTAAAAAATACGAAATTTTTCAGTTTTTTTCAAAAATTTTTGCGTTTTTGTCATTGTAGCTGAGTGAAATTATTTTTTTTGTAAAGAGCCTGTTTTTCTACATAATATAAAAATTTAAAATATTTAAAAAAGTTATACTTTGAAAAAGTTATGATTTTTTAAAAATTTCGAGCAATTTTTCGACTAATGTTTTCAGGCCAAAAATTTATTTTTCATAAAATAAAGATAAATGGGTCAAATGATATATCATTCGAAAGCTCTTATCAAGCTGAGTCTCAAAATAATTTTTATAAAATTTTCCAATCAACTTTGACCATGTTAAAAAATAAATTTCAGTCAAATTAAACAATGATCCTCATAAAAGTGTTAATAACAATTTTTTACGAGTTTTCTTAAACTTTTTATATACCCAACCTTATACCCAGTACCAAACACGCTAGAGACAGCAGTTTCCCCCATGCCCAGTGGCAACGCCCCGAACGCTAGTTATCTATATATAAAAAAACGCACCCCACCAAAACTCAAAATTTAAATAACTTTTTTTTGAGTTGTCGGATTGAGCTGAAATTTTTTATAAAAATATTTTCT
>Ga0209282_1001242_pt1 | contig 13787 bp, 12 predicted proteins | sample Mtrugardesep15_FD_187529 | JGI IMG/M metagenome (GOLD analysis project Ga0209282, IMG submission 187529) | Root nodule microbial communities of legume samples collected from California, USA - M. trunc garden sep15 (SPAdes) (version 2) | ecosystem: Host-associated > Plants > Roots > Nodule...
CCAAAAGCATACATGTATTTTTATTTTTTGTAGGCATATAGTATGTATTTTTATTTTTTAATGTGCTAAAGAAAAACAAAAAGCCATTAAGCGGGAATTGGAAAAATATGGATTTGATTCAAAGGAACAAACGCTTGAAAATTGAAATTTCCCCGTATCCCATCCCAATGCTGAGAAAATTCAACATAAAAGCTCTAGTGGGAAAACTTTATATGGTAAACAACTTTTTACTTTTTAAATTCGTTTAAAAAATAATGTACGTGGTCTATAATATTGAACATATATATTATTTATTGAATGAACTTAAAAAGTAAAAAGTTTATTATATTTGAGATCAGAGAGAGTATTTCTATTATAGCAAAAAAAGTATTTATATCATGTACAAATTTGAATATATTTGTATTTTTCATATAACTTATCATTTTATTTTTTTACTTCCTTGAGACCTTGACAAAAGTCCGTATGATTCAAATAATTTGTGTCCATTAATTTATTTTTGGAGTATATTTTTGAAGTATGAAATAAATTTGTTTTTTAAAATGTATTAATTTATGTAACTTTCTAGTTTTTTAAGTATACGTTAATTGATCCTTGATTTTTTCTTGTTGTTTTTTTGGAGAAGTTTCGGAGCAATTTGATCAAGTAGTCCGAATATTGTTTTTTTAATGAGAACAACTAACAATAACCTAAAACATAAGAATGAAAGTTAGAAGATTAATCTTGTCTTAAACTGATTATCTATGTTACAAACAAACTTATACAGTTTGAATTATATAATCCGAATTGTTTTTCCTTTGTTATAGGAAGTTTATGGGGTGTTTGGATTTTATAATCTGAAAAAGCAAAGAGTGCCCTATTTTTTTAAGGTTTTGAGATTATAAAATCTAAATTTGTGAAAATCTAAAAACAAGGAGCTACAATTACTTAGCAAAACTCTTCAAGATTTTTTTAAATTCTAGTATTTCGGTTATCCACATGATGAAGTATTTTTCTTTAACTTGTGTTAGGTGTTGTCTGGCATCATAATTGTTAGGTGTCGTGACTGCTGTAATGTACATTAACTTCTTCAAAGTTGCAGACTCGCAGACTCGTGAAGTTGTTTCATGATCAATTCAATGAAGCAAGCAACACCATCAAAACTTAGACAAAATATTTTCCTTCATAAATTCTTCAGGTGCTACACCAAAAAAAAGGGGGCTGCTTTAGAAGCTCCTAACCTGATATTAAACTGAAGATACCTTCTTTGATTGCACTGCTGCTTACCTTGTATGTATTTTAGGCATAATTGGTTGACATGTCGTGTCAAAATTTAACATGAAAAATAAAATGTTATGAAGTTATCACTATTAAACTCAAATGAATAAATTTTATTCTTGTTTTAGACCTTATTTAATCATATCAACTCATAATTATTTCTTCTAAGCAATTCAAAGTCAAAATAATTAGGCCAAAAAATGAGTGCTTACAAATTTTAGAATTGCCATTAAAGTATATGTTGTTTAGTAAAAAAAAAAAAGGGAATCTGGGGTTCAAACCTCGGCCCCCGCACAAATTATCTCTGGTAGCTACCAACTAAGCTACATTTATGGGATAGCCAAAACCCGTTTCTAACAAAACTAATTGTTGACTTATGTATCTAAAGTCGGATTGATCCAAATAATCAAAACATGAAAATTACTTGATTAGTGGTGATGCAGGAAAAAGTTCTTAAGCATAAACGTAAGACCATATGAATGGCACAATAAATTTCATGTTTCCAAAGGTTTCTCATACACATGGCAGACGACTAAAGACAATGTTACTAACCAAGTGTTTAGACACTCACACAAACTAAACTTAATTTCTAATTAAATAAATCAAAGTATGATTATTACATTACCAAATAAAAAATAAGTTTAAAAACTAAACAAGTTGTTGCTCCAATTGTTGCTCTAGCTTTCTAGCCTTCTTATAGTCAACAAGTAGCTCTTAAAGTTCCTTCACCTTCATATGGTCATCAAATCTTATCTTATATGAAGACAAGTTTTTCTCGTCCTACTACAACTTCGTCTTTGAGCTTTTCACCCATTCTTTCACGCCCACCTTTAAACCACAGAGGATGAGAGTTCCAGCTTGAGCCGTCAACTTCTGTCCAATAGGGACTCAACACTATTTGCTCAAGTTTGTGGGCAGATTTTAGAACATTCTTAACAAACTCAATTTCATACCAATTGCCAACACAACCTCTCAATTCAATAACACTTATATCATCATGAGATAATATCTCAACATCCCTAATATCTTTTTTATTTTCAAAGAACTCTGGAGCTAAAAACTGTCAACATTAAAACAGAACATGAATGTTATTAATGTACCATCGAATGCAAATCATAACATCTTACAAAGTTATATTTGGAAAGATATTTGGTGGCAAAGTGCAATAGACTCAAATTAATTTTGAATATAAGGATGTCCAATTGTATGTGGCTGTCAAAAGTGTAAATTTATTTACTGAACCAAGATCAAAATCAAAACAATAGCCATACAAAATAAAAAATAAAAAGCAAAACATTTGTAACATGTTCACTCACCATGATTGAAAGTTTCTGCAAAAAAGGAGAAGCTTGAAGCACGTTTAAAATCCACAAAAGACCGTAGCCTATGTCATATATAAACGAATCCGCGAAAAGGACGAGGTTTAGCTGTTTAAGACATTTGAATGGTTTAGTAATTTGTATGGAAGTTTTGACCTGGAAAAAAAAACTGTAAGATTCAAAATAAGGAGAAATGTAAAAATAAAAATAAAAAATATCTTCTGACTAACCGTTGGAAATATTTCCACATGCAAAATCTCAAGTTGTGGAAACGAGCAACAAATGCTTTAAGATCTTGTTTTCGTGATATGGAGAATTTACCGCTCTTTAACATAGGAGTCTTAATGCTTAAGGTATCCAATTCACACTCTAATGAAGCAAGTCTAAGGCAATCTACTAAAAACAAGTTTGCATCCACCTTGAGATCATTGAATACCAAATCACAACATAAAACCTTGAGATGACATAAGGATGAACTTACTATCACAGGCAATGATTTGAGTTCACAACAAATTAAGAAAAGCTCTTGAAGCAGTGGGCAATTAGACAAGAGACTTTCAAGGAAAGTTTCATCTAGTTTTGCACTTTCAAGTGATAGAGATCTCAAATTTTTGAATGGAATAACATCGAAATTGATGGGATTGTAAACAAGACAATTTTCAAGAGACAAATGGTTTAGAGTTGAAAGATTAGTCTTGGAAAACAAGGCAAGGTCAACTTTATAAGGATCGCGACGAGTGGTGCCATGTTTATAAGGCAGACCTAGAAAGAGTAGATCCATTCTTCCAACTCCCCTTTCAATTGCAAAACTTACCCATTGATCAATAATGTCGCTATGTTCACAATCGAAATAGAAGTTGACGAGGAAAGAATCGATAATTGTGCCCTGAAAGTTCTTGATAAATTGATCAACTCTCTCTACAAAAACACCTGCACTCTTATCCAAATTGACGTGTTTATCCGTATCAGAAGCATCAACGAGATACCCGGATTGTAGCAGATCGTCTTCAGTGCTTCCAAGCATGAAGATGTCAAAGAATAGATTTCTCCTTACAGCCCAAAGCTTACACCACCTTTTAGAAAGTATACTTGTTTTCAACAAATCTTTCACAGATAACATTGTGAGGATATAAGACAAGATGTCATCAGACAACTCACTAATGCGATCATCCATTTTATAATCTGCACCTGAAATATATATATAGGTGGAGTTTATATCACTTTTCATAAAGCTGCTAATTATTATTATTATTATTATTATTATTATTAGCTTACAAATTGCATCAGCTTTTGTATATGTATAGTTTTTCTTTGTTTGTATTCCAAATACTGACAAGAAATTAAATATGAACAAAATAAAAGTTGTGTTGACACTACCAGCAGTGATTCTTGCAACCCTTTTGGAATCCGTCTTTAAACCTAATTCTACCTAAAGTTTTGAATCTCTTCCCGTGACCAAGAGATTGAATCCTAATAGTGTTTCTCCAAGGTGAATCAATGGTGATTCAATCCCAACCCTAGTGTTTGTTGCAAAGAGAATTATCTACAAACTCTAGTTTTGTTGTTGGCTTCTAAACCCTTGTTTTCTACTCTCTCATCTTTTTATCTTGATACAAGATCAGTATTTATTGAGAAATATAACTCGTAAATTTGGAATGAATATCACATTGAAGACACGTTTCTTTCTTTTTCCTCCTTCAACGCAAAATATATTTGCATCAAATATTCCTTTTAAAAATATATCTGTATCAAATATTCCTTCATACGGTACAAAAATATATTTATGGTCCATAAATATATTTTCAGCATAAAATATATTTGAAACAAATATTTTATATTTTTAGCAACAATATTCTTCATCCATCAAATTTTGAGTCAATTTCAACAACATGCTATATATACCAAAGATTATTTGCAATGTGGCCTATTAATTGGCTCAGAACACACCGTCATTTCTCAATTTATTTGTTAATCAAATTCTATATAGAGGTATGAAGTGTATAGCATAGTTCAAAGAATATTTGCATTGTAACTACAAAAAGTAAATAAGACAGAATCCTTCATAATAGAGAAAACCGAAACATGGAAGATAAATTACTTTTGTAGATGGAAAGCAGTCTTGGTTCTAAATTTATCAATTCAAGTTTTTAAGAAAGTTGGTTCTTGATATTGTTTCACAACCTCTTTGGCCAAGTGATAAGGAGTTTGACCTTTCACATTTTGGTGTTCATTTAATTGCTTTAGCTCTAAGAATTTCATTTTTCGCCGATACATTATTTGATAAGTTCAAGGAAATTATAATAAAGACAGTATCAACCATTTGGGGAATGATAATATTACCTATGAGTGCATCTTCAATTGCTGTCATTGACGCCTCGCAAGTAAAAACATATTCATCTAGGAAGAGCTTAGCAGAAACATTCGATTGTAAAAACATCTTAAATGGATAAGGTTCTTATATAATAAACACTTGTTTTATAACATGTTGCAGATATCAACTATTCACCATCATTCAACAATGACTAACCTTTTTTACTCACCATATACGAATTTCTTACCATTAAAACCAATTACATGTTCGCAACAAACACTTTAATAAGGCTTTTGTGTTTCTCAACTAATACAATTGTTAATATTACCAGACACTTTGAATTAATTAATAAAAATATCCTATAAAGAAACACAAGTAACAAAAAGTTTTCAAATTAAGTGCAGCATTCGTTCCATACAAGAGGGATACAACATTACAATGACTGAAATTCCCATTGTCTTTCAACAGTGCACCATAGTATGTGAGCAACAGACCAATAATCGTAATCTCCATGAAATCTGCAGCCAAAAGAACCCCAAGCCCTAATTTACCAAAACACTTCATTTGGACCTCTTTCTATACAACCAAGTCAATAGTATTTGATAGTTTAAAATATGATAAAGAAACATTCCCCACTCCAGCAAATTTGGGACAAAAGAGCACAGTCGCAGACATCGAATGATCGTTGAGAACAATGTTGATGCTTCCCCTCACATCAGTAATACAAATGAACTTATCAAGCTTTTATACGGACAACAAATGAACCTGCCAAATAATGCGTAAAAGGATATTGATCAGAGAAAAATATGTAAACAGGATAAATGGTCATGCATTGGTTGACAATTTCAGAACAAATAGAGAGATGCTTGGAACTGTATTTGACACAAAATGAAGGAATTTGCATGCTGCAATGGCAATAGTCACAAATAGATAGGGCAAAACACACTTAATGTGATGACAATGACAACATGTACTCCAGGTATAAACTGCATATGTGAATGTTATCAGAGTTTCAAATATCAGTGATAATATTATTAGCCTAAGATGAATACAGGCCTGCCAATAGTGAAGTTATGTTCATGATTTACTGAACACAGACCTGAATCATGAGATGCTCCAATATATATAAACATGGAAAGCCCAGCCTATAAATGCCTAGACCCTCTTATGTGTGAAGACAAAAAATTGTTTGAATTGTTAAATAAACAAACATCTGTAAACATAAATTTTGTATAAAAGTGAAAATTAAACATCCTATACTGAAGCAACCAATGCAGGGGCTGGTAGAATCATACTATCATAGCATTCCACTCTACCATCAGCACCTTTTGAATAATTTAATTTCATAATGGAAAGGGACATATAGATCACAAATAATTTAGAACTAACTTAGTGACATGATTATCATTGATTAGAACTTAAATAAACTAAAACATTTAAAAAAACACTTCAGGTTTATTTCTAACTGGAGGGTGAGACTTGGTGCATCAGACAAGCCGATGTTTCCTGATCACAGAGATAGTTTTGTAACCCTCTCGGATCTCCACTCATAGGGCTAAGGCTAAATGCATATAATCCCATATCAGACCCCACAAAAGTAGAAACCCCATGCACTAGGCTGCCCCTTCTTGGTTTTTTACCAAAGAGAATCAGTCAATGATGAAGACTGATTCATCTATTTGCAAAAACATACAAATTAGACATGATTGAAACACACACAACCTCACCCAACAGAGATTTGATCAATAAAACTATATCCAAAATCTAACAAAGAAACTTTAAAAAGTAATGATACTCTCACACTCTTGAACTTCTCACTGTAACCCATTGAGTATGAACTAGTCTAGACCCTATTTAAACTTTTCCAAACAGATCAAATTATTCAAATCAGACTTGTCACATGCAAATTGTGCATCCAGAAAACACTAAAAATGAAAAGAAACTCTTCACTATCCTTAAAAAAACTTCTCTTGTGTGTGTGTGTGAGAGAGAGAGAGAGGGAGATGGGGGATACGCACATGCTGGAAGGCTTGATATGTCTGCAGAAACTGCACAAGGAATTCCCAAGTTAGAAAGAGCTCCTCTAATGATCCCGCATGGGAAATAAAGATGCATGCTCATCGCCTGTGCTGCCTTAGTTTCAGCCGTAGGTGCAGAATAATCCTCAACTGAACTAACATTATCAGTGGATGGATCAACCGACATCCGTGCAAGCCACGGAAATTTATTATCTTGCAACACAAATGTACCCTGCAGCAGAACCAAATAACACAACCATTGAAATCAGAACACAAAAATACCAATATATATCTATACATTCAATTCAACCAATTCAATATTCATCTTAAAACTCACTCACCCTATGGTTAGTTTTCAAGTTGTCTATTTGCTTCTTAAACACCTCAGACCAAAAATCCTTACAAATGAACTTAATTGCCTCCAAATGATCACCAAACCGAGGCCGCTCCATCGTATATCTGAATTACACACATCACATTTAATTAATTCATTGCAATTTCATCATAATTTACACTTGAGTGATCCATCATAACCTATCTCGAATTACTACATACGTCGTGCTTCATGGATAATAACTAATGAACCATATTCTAACCAATTTGATTACAATTTCATGATACAAAAGCAATACAGAATCAACCTACCAAAAATAATTAATATGAAGAAATAGAATAATCCTTAACAGATCTAGATGAAGAAAGAGAGAATTAGGGTTTAGTACAACGAACCTTTCAGAGAGCTGTTGACCGACCTGATAACCAATGGCTTCGATCCTGCGAGCAGCGAGTTCAGGTTTGTTGGCATAGAATCGATTGCAATAACAAGCAACCATCTCCGTCATCAAGCTATCAACGCAGCTTTCTGAAACTTCCCTCACCATTTTCACTCTCTGAAACTACGTAGAAAATAGAAGAAGAAACTCTTTTTTGAACTCTGATTCTGAATCATCGTGTTTCCTTTTCCTCTTCCAGATCCATATAAGGAATTTCTATTAGCACCCCCTGTTTTTTACTAATGCACCGTCATTTCTTTTGTCAAAAAAGGCAAAGACCAAAAACGAAAAGGAAATTACTGAACTACCCTAACACTTATATGCACGTCTAGTGTGATTAATTTCAACTTGTGAGTTTAAACGCAAGGTTACGGATACAACAAACTAAGGTGGTAGTTCCCTGTTGCACTTAACATTTCTTGTAACCATATCAACAAGAGATATAGAGTAAGGATTCACAAATACATTCTCCATATCTCGGCATGGAGCGCATCACAATATCCAAGCTTATGAGAGTTTTCCCCTTCATCCATCGGTCATCTAAATCATGTAACAATCTTCCACTATGTGCAATGTTTAATTTGTCTTTATGTGCTCTATCATAATTAAGATTCATTCATCCCTCTTAACAAACTAGTGTCTTGCTAAAGGGACACTAGATGATGAATGCAACTATCAACGCCTTTTGTCCAAAATAGTTGTTCCTCCACGTCAACATGTTTCAACATGCGAACATGAAAATTGAGATCCAACTATCATCTTTGTCTCCATGCAATTGGTTGGTGATGTTCTTGAAGATTCAACCCTGCAGTTCAAAGAGAAAAAAACAGTAAAAAGATATGAATGAATTAGCCTAAGCCAAAGTTAGGTTGCACTCATGGAACCCCATGAAGCATGAATCATGGTTTCCTCCTCATTTCCACACCCATTACAAATGGGAGTAATTCTGACCCACCACCACTACGCAATCATCCATGTGAAAGTTTGATTTATGCAGGCATTTTCACATCCATATTTCCGTCCACTAACACCCGTATAGCCACTTTGAATCGAGAAATGACAAGTATTGGTTCCTCTCCCATTGATGGAATCATGGTCATGGTCCTCTATGATAGTGGGCACTGGGAGGTCTAGGATTTGATGAACGGCAATAAGTAATATGTTTTTAGCATGAAAATTCTTGTCACGTTTACCAGCCAGAATCAATATTAAATTTTTTATGATATTTTTTAATAGAAGATACCTAAACCTTAAACATTAAGAATAAGAAATATGGGATGGAAGGACTGCTTTGTGTTTGTATTTATATTTATATAATTTGACTAAACTTTTTTTTACATAAAGAGGAAATTCTATTTTCAAGCAATTAAGATGTTATAAACACTTTAGTTACAAATTTCAAATCACATAATATACTCTATTGAGAACAAAAAAAAACACTTAACATTATTTGGAGGAAAATTGGTAAGGAAAGAGAAAGGGAAAGAAATGATTTGTCCTAATTGTGGTATTAACTACTAAAAGTTCGGAGACCGTTACAAAGAAAAGTTACATGTCATGCATCTCATTGTTATGTTTATGAACGAATCCCCAATCCTTCCACAATAGATGGACACCACTCCAAGCTTTCTCTTACCCTTGTTATTTCATTTTCTTACAATATCTCTTTTTTTCAGACATTGTTTTGTTTCATCGCTTCTCAGGGAATTTTAATAGTTATAATGCAAATAATTATATTTTATCAAAGATATTCAGTAACCATTTTCTTTTATATCTTTCGTTTCAATTCAAGGAGATAAATATATTCATACCAATCTGAAGATCACAAAGCAAGGTAAGCAATATTAAAGTATCAATGTATATAAAATTAATCTATGATGAGATTCGATCACCTTTTAACGATTTTTTTATAGATGGATAGGCGGAGAATGTATGATAGGCAACAGAGCTCAACGGGAGCGCCAACATCACCGTCTTCGCCGGTGATGATGTCTCCACTAAACCGACATGCTCGTACATGTTCCACCGGTTCTGCCATGAACAACGTCGGTAGAACACAAAACAATGCCACAAAAGCCGCTGCTCAACGACTGGCACAAGTTATGTCGCATCAAACAATTGACGAAGAAGAAGACGAAGACGACATTCCTCTTGACTATTCTGCAATTAGTGGCACTAGAAGCATTGGACTTGGTGGTGGAAGAGCAGTGCGACCTCGCTCCCCTGTGGTATCCATTATTCCTTCATTACTTGTATTTATATTGATATTGATATATTGAATTTTCATCCAATTCGATGATGTTGTTGCATTCTATTAGACAGTTAAGAGTACTCAAGAACAAACTCCACCAACGAGACCGCGTTCACCTATGGTAAGCTTCATGCGATTTGAATTTATTACTAGATCACATTATTTTGAAAATTGTATGAAATTTTGAAACATCTGATTTTTGTGTTGTTTCTATTAGTCAGTTCGCCCTGCTCAGGAACAACCTTTATCTGCAAGATCACGATCACCAATGGTATAATTGGCTTCCGTAAATAGAACCGCTTAAATTTTAGATCATAGTTTTTTTGTTTGAAAATTTGAAACATGTGGTTTGTTGTTTTATTAGAAATTTCGCTCTACTCAAGAACAACCTCAATCTGCACGACCGCGTTCCCCCGCACCAGTGGTAATTGGCTTCTTCAATCGCAATTTAACTTAACTGAAAGTTTCAATAGATTTTTTACCTTTTTTCATACACGACATAGGGACCAAAACTGTAAAATTTTAAAATAGGGGTAAATTATACAAAATGATGAAAATAGAAAACCAAAACTTCAATATGAGACTATCGAGTTATTATCTTTTTTAATTACATCAAAAAAAAATAATATTATAGAAAAATTTGTTTAAGTGTATAATTAAAATAATAAAAAACCATTCAAAAATCATCTATTCCTTTATATATATAATAGATTCAAAGGTAGCCCCAAGACACATCAGTGGTTATTCACTCCTTTATATGGTTTTTTGGTTGGTTAGCTCTTTGCTACCAACTTTTTTTTGAAAAAAAAAATGAAAAAGAAAAAAAGACACATAAGTGGTAATGCACCCTGCACAAATTTGGCTTATTGAGATATAGTGTGGTTATCTTAATTGTGCAACAAAAAATTAGCCTAGATATAAAGCTTAATTGGAAATAAAAATATAGAATTTTGATCTTGTTTTTATTAGTCAGTTCGCTCAATTCAAGAACAACCCCAATCTTTAAGAACTATATCTAGTGTTCGATCGTCTTTCTCTGGAAATACTTCTGAGCAAACTCCACTACGAATCTCCACACATGCCAATCAGGGGGAGCACCAACCACCCTCTGCTCATTCAACGACGACAAATCGAACCTTTGATTTGTCTCCCTCTACACGCAGTTTAGCTATGTCTCGATCGACTCAATCCAGTAATGTGAACAATGATCAACCTCCTTCTGCTAGAGCAAACTCAGGGCGTCCTAGTGGACTTTCTAAAGTAGTTCCATTGGTTCCGGCTAGTGTACCTATCACACTTAGGCCAGCCACTTCTGGTAGCATTCCTCAGGCAGAGTCTATTTCAAATGGCAGAAAAGACAGAAGGTAATATCATAATTTGTATGTGCTCTTATTTCTTTGCATTTTGGGTTTACATTCTTCTTTTTGGTTATTTTCTATATCTTTCTTATTTATTTATTTTGAAAAGGCCAATCAATATATTAGATGAACGAATAGTTCATGCAAACCTCGTTCATATCAAACATTTTTCTTTTTAATAACATGTATGCATGCCATGAAACTATGAGATGACATTGAGGTCCAAAGTTTACCTCCAAACACGTGTGATGTTATGCATTTTTTGTGACCATGTAGATTGTCACTTGATCTTGGGAGTATGAAAGTAAGAGAACGTGTCAATCCGCAACAACGTTCTACCACTGAACTTGAGGATGAGGTATGGTCGATGTCACTAATAAAACAATATTAATGGTTATTACACTCATATATTCGTAATTGTGTTATCTCGATGTTACCAATAAAAGCAAACAATCTTGTATTTGTACTTACTTTTTCCTTCCACCACCCTTTGATGTTAGTGTACTTGCATTTTTAAAATTTTCAACTCCCTTGTCCATACATAATTGTTATATCCTCATAGGAATCTACTAATTAGATGTAAATTCTAATGCAGCTTGATATGCTACAAGAAGAAAACGATAATTTACATGAAAAGGTGATAAGATACAACTAGCTTAACACTCTCATTGAAACATTGGTTATTATAACATCATTTTTTTTCTTCATACTTAGAGGCGGTTATGTTTTGCATACACATTTTTTGGGTATGCCAATTCTGACACGTGTATCCTCAGCTTCGACATGCGGATGAGAGATGCGAGGAAGCTGAATTGAGAGTTAGGCAACTAGAGCAACAGGTAATACATTTTTGGAAACTTTTACTATGTGCATGTTTCTTTGACAACCATTCTTTCACTATTTGTCTTGTGGACAAGTAAAGCATGCCATAAATAGATTAATGACTAAGAACTTAAGTATACAATAGTGTCATTATACACAAAGAGGATTAATTCAACAACATAAATGTGATATTCATGTCAACCAAATACATCTAATAAAAAGGCAGTCAAAAAAATCATTAAAGAAATTATATTCCCTTTTGCATAAATTTGACATGTATTTTGCAAAAACAATACATCTATAAAAAAAATGACTTGAAATCATATAAGCATAGAAAGTATACAAACTCAGTGTAGAAACATTTATCTTAATTATCATCTTTACAACTATATGCATAGGAAGTTTGCCAACATATAATTTTGAATTTAACTAAATATTAGTATTTATATATATTTGAATACATCAAAACAATTTACAATGACATTTAAGATTGTATTACTACACCATAAATTTGAAATCTTATACATCGCCAAACATATTAAGTAAGATAAAAATATATCTTAAATTAAATATCTTGGTATAGAAATAGTGCTTCAATATTTTGAGTTTGTCAAAACTTTATATTTAGTACCAAATGTCCCAATTTTTTCTACGTCTTCCTTACAGATTGCTAATCTTGGTGAAGGGGTAACTTTGGACGCTCGTATATCAAACAGGTAAGTTTAACACTGAGACAAATGGGTATGACACAAAATCCATCAGGAAGATGACGCACTACAAAATTTGTGGTTTGATAGGATAAAATTATTTTCCATACAATTTTGATATGGTTTAAATGTGAACATTGTTGTCCACCTATAATTTTATAAATCCTTACAAATTCTGTGTATATTACTAATTTTCTCCATTGATAAAATGTCATGTACATTGATTATTGAATTTATTTCATTGCATATTATTTAGATTTTGAAGGAAATCCATCCACCATTTAATCGATGTTTTTTTTTTAAGAAAATAATCATTTGCAGAAGAAGTACTAGTTGAAATTGACAATAAAGACCATATTTAAGTTTAACATGTGTGTAAATTTTTGTTTTAATGCAACGCCATATAGTGTGAGGTGAGGTGAACATACGAAAAACCACAAGTGATCATGTAAGCCCGATTTTCCTAAATATTTTCTGACATGTGTTGTTCATTTTCTTTTCTTTTCAGGAAAGAGCTGCGACAAAGAGAGGTTTGTTGAGTTTTTTATTTACCAACAGTTACATTTTTACTATCCATTCATCAATATACCACTATACTTAAAGGACCGTATTAGGTTTATATTCATAGTAGTTGTGTGCCTATTACTTGTGTATCATTCTACCAAAGATACCATTATAGTCATTATAGTGATCATTTATCTATAAAACCATGTTGGTTTGATCTTCTACTTTTACATAATTTGGTACTTTTTTAATTAGGATTAAATTAGTTTTGGATCCTACAAATACAGTGAATCTCGTTTTTAGTCTTTGTACCCACTTTGTAGTACATACAAATACAAAAATACATTTTTAAGTTCCAAAAGAGTGACTAAAAGAATATCGTTTGTATTTTGTAGTGTCTCTTTACTTCTTCTCTAACGCCAATTTCATCCTTTGGATAAATTTATACAATGCTCTAACAATTTGTTTTT
>Ga0209282_1001243_pt1 | contig 13778 bp, 13 predicted proteins | sample Mtrugardesep15_FD_187529 | JGI IMG/M metagenome (GOLD analysis project Ga0209282, IMG submission 187529) | Root nodule microbial communities of legume samples collected from California, USA - M. trunc garden sep15 (SPAdes) (version 2) | ecosystem: Host-associated > Plants > Roots > Nodule...
TGTTTCAAATGAATTATAATTATATAATAAAACATGAAAATTAAGAGAGACAAAGATCACTAATATGTATCAAAATTTATCAGTATATACTCTGAAGCTGCAACAACTTTTCATGCAATACTTGAATGTTAAAATTAATTCAAATCAGCAAGGCTCACCATCCCCAACACACCAGTAAAAAATTAAACAAACTCAGTTTAGCAGTAGAATCTCAACTCAGCAACAAAAAAAAAAAAAAAATCCAACCAGCAAGCAACACTTGAAATATCCAATTAATTATAGTCAGTAAAACTATGTATGGCATATTGGTATTCATTTCTCTAGTCAAAATGAAAATATATGAGTAAATAGCCAATAAACTGGAAAAGGGAGTCAAGAACAGGATATATGTCGTGATCCCTGAGGTACTCCATTTGAAACCATATATATGCAGACATCTATAGATACTTATAGACATTTAGTTAAAAAAAATGTCTCCAAACTCAAGCTGCAACGTGCAATTAGTGTTAATCCTATAACAGAGGGCACTTTAATAACAACCTGCCCATGTGTTTCAACTTTCAATAAACAAGTATGCTAAACCCAGAAAGATGATAACTAGTCCAAAAGTGCAAAAAGATAGCAAAAGAAACACAGAAGAGGCACCTTTACAGTTATATAATGGACTATATAGCAGAATAGAGTTATCCTACACCAAGTTATTTAATAGTGATGATAGCCTTTACAAAGAAGATAACATAAATTTAATATACAAAAACAAAAAAAAAAACTTCGTTAGTGCAAAAATATCTTCAAACCTACCTATTCAACAAAAGTTAAGTGAAATTTGAAGCTTCCTTCCTAAATCCACAGAAAAACCAACTTTAAATTTCTACAAGCTTCTTGAAACTAAGAAAGGTATTAAAGAACAATTACAAAGGTATGACTTGGAAAACTGGAAGTCAGACTTGGAAAAATTGCCAAAGTACTTTGGTTAAAGAAGTCACATTTGGTTAAAGTACTTTGGAAAAATAGCCAAAGTACTTGTAATAAGTCTATGTTGCTTGCTCCCATGTCCCAACTCCTAAGAATTCCCATATTGCAAATAGAAATACGTTACCAGTTTTGTATGGATACAATTAAAATGTAAAGAAAAAATGTCTATGACTACACTATAACATTTATTCACCCAAAAGACAGCTATATTAAAAACTGAAATTCATAGAAAGCCAAATCGCAAATCTAGAAAAGGAACAGTAAATAATTTAAGGTAACTTATATGGTTAAAAAATTCAGTGTAAGGACATACTAGATCCGTAATGTTGCGAGGAAGTAGCCAAAGACCAGATATGTGAAAATCAAATGGCATGATCTACTTCAAGAGCTACCGCCTACCAGTTATGATGTCTGCTCAAAAGTGCCAACCATTATCGCGCCAATAACTTCTCGCATTTTTTAGTGAACGGGCATGTTTAATCTTCAAAAACAGCCTGTAAGCCCTCTCTGTTAGGTTTGAAGCAAGCAGCTTGTTACTTAGTTTACTGTATACAAGCCTGCTGGGACAGAACCCTTTGCGCAAAGCCTCCTCCATGACAAGAACAGCATTTTCAAGTTGTCCTATGTTGTAAAGGCCGCTTATGATGTACTCGTAAACTTCAACATCTGAACTATACCCACATTCTTGCATCTCCTGCCAGACACTTAATAATGTTCCACATTTACCAAACTTAGAAAGGCGCATAAGCAATATCTTATAAGCTTCCATTGATATCTTACACTCCAATTTTCTTGTCTTCTTGTAGATCATCATAGCTGCATATGGTGGACCATAGCTGCATAATTGTTTGATGAAGGAGGTTATAGTCCCAGTAGGAGGCACAACTCCTTGCCTTAACATCTCATCAAACATCAAAAGTGCATCGGCCACTTTCCTGGTCCTGAGAAAAGCAGTAATCATTCTAGAATATGTATGAATGTTAGGTTCACAATTATCACTCAACATCCCATTATAATACTTCATACACCCGTCAAAATCTCCAATCGAAATGAAATTAAAAATCATTGCATTATAGATAGCAGTGACTTTCTCCTTCATGCTACCGAAAATCTCAACAGCCTCATCCATTCTACCTGCTCTACCCAAACCCTCAAGAAAGAAAGCAAACGTACTAAAATCAGGAGAAAACCCCTCAGCTTCCATTTCCTTCATAACTTTCTCAATCTCATTCACCCTACCCAACTTAGACCAACCACCAACAACAACATTATACGTGTCAACATTAAAACTCACCTTCCCTTTCATTGAATTAAAAACCGAAGCTGCAGCACCGACATGACAGCGTCGACAAAGGCACGACAAAAGCACATTCAAAGCCTCGGTATCACGACACAACCCGAGATCATCCAAATTCCCAAACAACTGAATTGCTTTCGACACATGACCAGCATTTACAAAACTATCAATAACAATAGATAACATTAACAAATCAGCTTTTACACCATTCAATCTCATCTCATCTAAAACCTGCATCATAAAAATGAAAAATTTCCTTCTTCCTAATGCCTTAACAATGACATGGTAACTACCAACATCCCTAGGCACCATTGGTTGTTTAATTGCCCAATTAAAAAACATAACCATAGCTTCACCACCCAAATTCCCAAAGTTCAATACTTTACCAATAATATCAACATTTACATCAATACACACATTAGATAAAGCTTGTTCAATTGCAGCCTTACCCTTTAGTTTTTGAAGAAAGATACCGCGTAGTTTATCTTCAGGGGACAAAAACCCATCAACGGATTTGGATTCTGATTGTGATTCTGAGGTTTTGGAAGTGGGTATTGGTAAAAGTTGGGAGATTTGATGGAGAATGAGGCGTTCATCAAGGTTTGAAGAATTTTGTAGCGATGAGAAACGTTGATGTAATTTGGGAAGAGAGTGTTTGGGTTTTGAGAAGTGAAGCACGAATTGCAAAAATCGAAACGCCATGAAGAATGTAATAATCACAGAAACTAGAAGAATTGGAAATGAAGATGGTTCAGAGTATTTGAAGGCATTCAGAAGAACCCAACAGGTGTTTGTTAAAATGCTTCAGAATGAATTATGTGTTGAAGTCACATTTTTAGTCTTGAAAAGAGTTTGAGTTTGGCCTATAAATACTCTCCAAATACATGTCGGATCCAATATCCAATATTTCTTGTTGTCATAAAGTAAACCACATATACCAATTTCACAACTTTCTTCAATATTCAACTTTACCCATTCAGCTTAGAGGATGCACTTAACACTATGATGATTAATGTGGTGCTCCAAATAATGAATACTACTAATAGAAGTTATAATGTATATAAAATGAAGGACATTTTGGGTTTTCGATTGCCTAGATCCAATAGTATGATTATTTATGAAGTGACAAATCCACCAAATACTCTTTTAGACATATTCCCTTCGTTTCAAAATGAGTATCGTTTTAACTAATTGCACACAGATTAAGGAATTGAAATGCATTCTAATCTGTACAAAATTGCCTATATTGTTGCTCAACTTGTATCCCTCCGAGAGAACTCTTGCTTTTAAGAACTTGTGATATGCTACTTGTTGCTTATTTTTTAGGTATAAGATATGGTAGCCTTGGTAGGTCAAAGAAGAAATAATTTATTCATTTGTGATTGTTTTTATATGATGTTGATACATTTTTCCATTTTGTAATAATGCCTACAAATAATATGGCATTTCTCTAAATTGTTCAGACAAACCAAAAATGTGGCACAGCAAGGAACTTTGGCAGGCGGCAGCAATTTATTCATCCATGGCTCAATTTACGCTGATGTTTGTTTTGGGTCATCCTTATCAAAAAGAGACTGTAGTACTAAGCTTTGGGCATGCCTGTTTTCAGCTCTTGCCGGCAATTTTGTGGAATGTCTTGTTCCTAATGACCTTTGTCTACGCAATTGTCTCCATAGTTCAATTGATTAAGTCTTGGGACATTCTTGTGCCCATTCTCGGAATATTATGTCTTAATTTTGCCTATGGCTTATTCAAGTGGCTGATTAAAGCATCAATGTTCAATGTCCTATACTACTCCCTTAGCATCAATGGTGCCTTGTTTATGTCTCTCTGGGCTGGTTATCTTATTTTACTCATGCTTGTGCTTTTTCTTGCTGGAGAAGTCAGAGAAAGTAGAGGAGGAGTAATGTGACTCGGAAAGAGGTGAAAGTTATTTATTATTACCTTGTTCTCTAATTCTATCTCCATACTTATCTATGCATACTTTATGTAAATCAAAAAAATCTATGCATACTTTATATGCAAAATTGCATATGTAGAACTTAAGTTATTTGTTTGTCTCAAATAGATTTTAAGTTTTTTTATTCTTTCACAGGTCTCATAAGTCTTTGTACGTTCAGCAGGTTTTATTTATTTTATTTTGAAATTTCGTTATAAAAATTGTATCGATTTTCTTTTTCAAAATATAAGATTTCGTTATTATCTTTTTGGGTTAATAGTGTTTTACGCCCCTGTAATATAGGTCATTTCCGGTTTAACCCCTATAAAATAATATTTTTGGATTTCGTCCTTGTAATTTGAAGATTTTTGGTTTTGAACCTTCATGAATTTTGACTGTACAAAATCGAAGATATGGCAGGGGGAAAACCAAGATTTGCTCAAATTAACAGGGGTAAATCAAAATTTGCTCAAATTACAAGGGAGTAAACCTAAATTTGCACAAATTACAGGGGGTGAAATTTTTCATGAAGGTCCAAAACCAAAAAATCTTCAAATTACAAGGATGAAATTCAAAAAAAATATTTTATAGGGGGAAAACCAGAAATGACCTATATTACAGGGAGTAAAGCACTATTAACCCTATCTTTTTCATTAACTTTTGTAATTTTATTTTTTGGTGTGTCCAAAATTCTAACTCTCTACTCCTATGCCTGTTATATTTGCAAAAATGTTTGTCTTTCTTTTTTTGGAAATTCGGTATGTGGTTCAAAGACCGACTAATCATGAGAATCAATCCCGCCGTCCATTATTAGCAGGGGGCTCAATTATAACTTGAAAAAAAAAGCTTGTCAAAATGCTTTCCATATACTCTCTTGATTGTTCTGTCCATGTGAACCACAAGTTGAATGACTTCTTCAGAATAAGTAATGTATGTTTTGATGCTAATGTGGTTCATGGAAAATTTGATATGCATGTTGAAAAGGGAATTTTATTTCAAAGTTATCTTTCAATTGGTTATCACGATGAAAAAAATGAAGCTACTCCACTTTTGTTGGAACCTTTCATCCTAAAAGAACATTTATCTTGTCACTAAGCTCAGTTTTACAATGATGAATATAGAAATACATGTGAACTTTCAAATTTTTTACCTTGCTTATGAATGTGTTAGAATATTGTTGATAAAAAGGAGATCATCGATGTCTTATCTCAATTTCCATTTGATTCTGTGGAGTTTTTTTTTATTAGTGTCATCCTTGACTTAATCTCTTGTCTTCATGTAGGTTGCCTCCACATTAAATTTGAGGAGAAATTTCTTGTAAGAGGGAGGGGATGATGTGAACCTCAAGACTTCTCAAGGAATGAAGATTTGAATCAATATGGGGAAATATAGAATTTTATGTTCTGTTTGTTTCAAATTTGTTAGTAAATCGGTGAAACACTTGTAGATGTGTAGGGTTAATTTGGAGCATGTTTCTTATCCCCTTTGACTTTTAGTTTTTCATGAGCTTTCATAGTGGATTCATTAGCCTTGACTTTGGTGAAGCCTATACAAGACTTTTTGTAGTATAGTATATGGATAGCTTTGAATGAAATTAGAAATTCAATCTTTGATTGAAGTGAGAGCTAGTGTTGTTTCTCAAATTCTTCCATGAACCACTTCTAGATCTTTATCTAGAGCATCCTTACTCTTGTGGCGGTTCTTCATAAAATCTTATCATTCTTTAAAGAATGAGGCAATTGTTCTTCACATTTCTAATCTCATTCCATCTTATATGTTTTCTTCTTATTCCTAGATTTTCGTAGCTATTTTCCTCTTTGATTCAAGACATTGTCAATAAGGCAAAAGATCCTTGTATAATGAATCATTCTTGGATCACATAAGTAAACATCTTTAGATACTCGTTGGTATCACAAAGTTAAATGAAAACATTTCTAACATGTACTCAAATGCGAAGCTATGAATTTGTATGATATAGCTTAGACTACCCCAAGTTTATTTTACAAAAAGGGAACCTTTCTTAAATGATTACAACTTCTGCTTAAATTCTACCATAACCTTAGAATTCAGTGTTTGACTTGAGAGGGAGAAAGCCATCCTCTCCAGCATATTACCATTTTCAACAAAAAGTTTGACTTAAAGAAGCTCATGCACCTCTTCATTTAACTTTACCAAATTTCACAAGTTAGACGATCCTTTCATCCAATCTCGTACATTTTTCCACTCTTCAATAATGTCTTCAAATATGTATTGAGTAAAATCATAAAAATTCTTTTTTAAAGGACATTTTAACGATAATAAACTTAATTGTTTAAATGGATAAATATTCCTGTAAGTAAATATATCATTATAATTTGTGTGGTTTTTGCTTCTTTTCCTTTACAGCATAAAATATAAAATTAGAACTGCAATTAAGTCAAAAATTAGAGTATGAATACATTGGTACATATGACCTTGGCCGACTTTACTACAAGACCCGCAGGGGAAGGAAATTAGGCCTCTGTCTTTAAATTTAGGTAATAAATTTTGGATATATAAGGGATGTTAGGCATACACTTTTTTTGCTTTTCCGTTGGTTTGTAAGGTAAAAAAAATTGATCACATTATAACAAAAATGACTCATCTTAGATTTGAACACGAAACACTTACTCCACCTGCAAAAACAATTGATACCGTATGGCCATAGTCCCAAAATTGAGATGCAGAACAAGATCACAGACACAACAGAAACTTCGGTCGCTATGTTCCTTGGCATTCAACTAAATTCCACAACTAATTATAATGCGGGACCAAATAAAACCAGATTTGCAAACCTTGACAGAAATCTGTCAAATAACCAAAGTTTCACTGAGCTGTCTTCTTCTTACTGTACCCCTCTGAAGAAGATCATTTCTAACTATTACAAAGATGGTACCATAACCTTTGTACACAACACATATATTGTTGCAAAAGAACTCAAAGGCTTCTGATCCTCTAGCATGGTATTTGAATGTGGTACTGATCTCAAGATTCTGATCCCACCAGCAAGTAAAAAAGGAAGCCAATTTACTGATATAGTCATTACCAAAGAATACCATGGATCGAATAAAATCTTCAATTAGTTGTTTTGCCTGCTCCAAGGGAAGAATACCCAAATATCTGCCTTATCTGCTGTTCAGCTCACCTGTCTAGGAGTGGAAAGAAAGGACAAATATTAGCTAGTGAAACATTAATTAGCAGTTCTATACGAGAACCTATTATGAAGGATCTAGAGATAAATGAGTTGGAGAAAGACGGTTTTTGATAGATCACTATGGCGTCATTTGATTCATGTAACCATGTAGCCGACCCCACCTAGTGGGATAAGGCTGGGTTGTCATCGTTGTTGTTGTAATTCCCACTACGTCTAAGAATACACAAAATACAAGAACTGACTACTGAGTATTCTTTTCATAATTTAAAATATGCTGATACACTATAGCTGCAACAAAATCTTGTATCAATTTCCCCTCCTTGCCATACCATGTAATACAAGTTGGGAGTATCAGTCTGGTAGTACTCCCAGCTTGTATTACCAGAACACTATTTAATATCACAAGAGGTCTATCATGTAGATAACAAAAAATTCCGATACACTCCAATTATATTTCTTATTTCAGTTTCCGTTATTTATGGGTTAATTCTTATTTGTCAGCCGTATTAGAGTAGGTTTCGATCAAAGTTCAACAGCGAGAGCAAAAATGAAACAATAAAATCAATAGAAAGCTGCAGTGCTGGGCTGGATGATATAAAACTTACTATTAATTCCTCCAAATTCAAAGGCATTGACGAGTCTACTGAGAATCCCAATTCTAACATTAGTTTTTCCAAGCGATTCACATTTGTCAAATAGAGATAGCCAACCTAGTTCAATAGGCATCAGCGTTAGAGAACAGGCTGAAAACAATTTTCAGATAAAAGGAAATACTTTGTTTCAGATTATTCCTATCAAACTATCTGGTTTTCAATCACAAAAGGAATGCATATTAATTGGATATCGAGCAACACACAAGCAAGCTGAAATTGCAAAAATAATCATGTGGCAGCCAGCCGTTAATGGCTAACTGTGCAGCATATAAATATACAAATAAAAAACTCACACTAATATGTATATAGAACGCACACACATATCATGCACTATATTAGTTGTATTTTAAAAGTAATATTTAATGAAATTAGAATGTTGCAGTTGTCATTATCACTTTAAAATTAAAGAAATATATAAACAAAACTCTCTAAAAGATTTACATTTATATCCCCGGATGAGAAACCGAAGTTTGGAGGCACTTACTAATGTTTCTAATGAAGATGCTCTGTTATATACAGCTGCACCAGCACGCCTTTTTGTCTTGGTTTTGCTTGAAATAATGTTCTTTCCCCATCGAAGAACATCCCTGAAATAAAATTTATTAAAAGCTATAAGCTATGATAGAAATTAACAGATCCCTCACTATCTACAAACTTTTATCATGCTGAGTGTGTCTAAATCCTCTATTGAACTAGCACTAGAATAGCAGAATTGTGGCATAATTTGGCATATTCAGAAGTATGTTTGCTTTTGTTCCAAACTCCACTGCCTATTGGCTTCATCTAATCATTATCATGTACCAACCATGAGACAGATGAAAATCTCATCAAATATAGTTTCAAATAAAAAGCACGGATAGGCCTTAAACTGCCAGTTCCGGACATTTCTACACAAAAGTCATCTTGCAAGCAGTTCATTGTTGTTCAATTAACAATACCTCGACACAGATTTCGGAACACCAATCCTGTTTTCAGGATCATGAGATAAACTCTCTAGGAGTAGTTCAAGAGAGGCAGAGCATTCCTTTTCTTTATTTTCTCCCAACAAGGATAAATCTTCATATGAAATTTAAGTTCACTTGTTTGTTTCAGAATCTTTATCAGATGAAACTTCATCAAATATGGAAAATAAAAGTGTTTTGGGGGAGGAGGGATAATGAGACCCTGAAAGTAACATATTCTAACCTCTCTTGATCTGATAGGAAATTACTGATCAGAAGTTTCTGAAGCAATGCATCCTGCAAACAAACAAAAAAGGATGATACACATTGTAACTAGATTGGAAACATGTTTTTGTTGTTAATTAGTAATAATAAATAAAACCCAACAGGACATCACTGGCCAGCTGAAGTCAAACTCACATTGTTTTGCTTCCTTGACCAAAATTTCGGTTAAGAAACAGGAGGGGAAAAAAACAAGAAGAAGCAGAAATTGGTGATTAGGATAGAAAAACACTCGCAGTGAAAAGAAAGTGTATGTGTATGTCATTCACATAATGAAAAAGCTTTCCCAAATACAAACTTAGGTAAAACTCCTGAAGTTCACAAACAAGAGAAATGGGAGAAAAGCTAACTATATGATTTCATTATGAAAATTCAATATGAAATATGCTTATCGAATTTCTCTTGTTCCGACCCCGAATGATGTCTTTTTCCCCTATTTAAAGCATAAGTCATTAACTAACATAAACCATGAGTTACTTTCGGTGACAAAAAGATCAACAGTCCAATCATAATAAAATAATTTTTTTCAAAGAAACTATTGAACAATACAAATTAGATTTGGGATGAAAAATAACTTCCGAAATCCCAATTAGGGTGACATGAGTCTGAAATGGGTATTAATTATAAAATTGTCATCATCACAATCAGTACAATTGTACAATAACTAGTACCTTACTTATTTAACTTTTAAATCAATATTACACAACAAAACACAGTAAGATTAATACACAATGAATCACAATAGAAATCTGCCATGCCCGTCTTTCCGCAAGTAAATATAAATTGAAAACAAAGTAGGGAAGAAAGTAATCATACTTGAGCCTCACAGCGAACAACTGCCATCACACGATCATTGTATTCTTCAATACTCAGGGGTGGAAATAAAAAATGCCTACGAGCATATAGCTGCATGTTTCACAAAAAAATTAGAATAAGATATCTAAAAATTTCTCAAAATCATTAGAATTGTAAGACTTTTTAATGAATGCAATTTACAGTATCAAGTTGCCAAATCTTACACTTCAACTCTATTTGAAAAAACAAATTTTTAAGCTTATAGCGGATATCTTATAAGCTCATATAACCACGATAGATCTATTTGATAGCAATTTTTTCTCACGAGCTTTTAGCTTCTTTTTACTAGTTTATGTCGCTTTTCGTGCGTTTGAAGTTATAGCCTATCAATTTTTCCCTTAATATCTTGTTGAAAATAATAATAATAATAATTTTTTACAAAACAAGCATTACATCATATCATTAATAATCAAAATCCTAATACAATTGGTATCTTCATCATAACTTTGAAAGCTAGCCATACATGTATCCACCGCAACCAAGGTGAAAGCAACTACACGGCTTCGCTTCACTCATAGAAAAGTCTACCACATAGTTTGGAAAATATATAAATAAAATACTCGTACAATTTAAAGTAATAGCCCTGCATTTAGCTTTGTTTTCCTTATTACTTTTAATGCTATCCAACTCAAAGATCTTCTTATTTGAAACAAACTCAGTCGCCGATTGAAAATAACAAATAGGATACAAAGGGCTTTCTCTTCGAGAGCCTGAAGTCTCGGAGAGTAACAACAAGATTTGACTTTGAAGAAAAGCTTCCAATCGTCATAAAAATTAAGACGAATACCAACCAATAGCTCACCGCGATTTTGTGCATGCTGCAAAAATGTCTGCCAATAGGTTTCCTCTACTTTATTTTATGTCATTTCATATTCATCGGCTAGTTCGATAACCTTATGAATTCAATCTTCCGGCTTATCCACTATCGGTTAACTTATCTACTATTAACTATGTCAGCCATAACCTTTATTTGGAACAAATAATTAGAGAATAATAAATAGGAATCAAGAATAGAATTGTAAAGAAGGTTACCTCATAAATGCAATCACCAATATAAGCTAAGGTAGCAGCATTAAAAACAGAACGAGGTTTAACAACTTTAGGTGGAGTTGGAAGCCATCTCTCATATCCCAGATAGGTTTCATCGTGTTCTTCGATTTTGCCTATGGTGGGAAGAGGAGTGGCGCGTTTGAGAAGATCGGAAATGTAATTTTCCTTACGGGTAGAAGGTGCTGGTGAAGGAGATTGTGGTTTTGGTGGTTGAGTGAGTTTTCTAGGAGCGTTGCGGTTATAAGGAAGTCTTTGTTGAGTGTCCCATGAAGCTTTTACTCTGAATTTGGGTGAAGAAAATGGTATTGACCATGATAATGAAGAAGATAAACCTTGCATCATGATGAATTTCGTTCTGCTTCTTCTTCTTTGGCGCGACACGGATGAAGAACGGATATTTGGCAGAGGAAGATAGCGGTTAGTTGATTTCCGACACTATTTTGTTGGGCTTATTCAAGTCAAGATAGCCCAAAACTCGGATAGTTACTCTTTAGACACCTTAATTTCGCTTTTCATCAGGTCGTAACTCTTAATCGGCTAACTCGTGATCAGTTTATTTTAGAAAGATGAGCAATCTTGAGATGTCTAAAGTGCAACAAACCAAAAATTTGTGGTGATTTACACCTTAATATACGTAGGGTGGATTAGATATTCAATACTAAGTGAGTTTTTTTCTTTTCTTTTCATCTTCTAAACTTTTCGTGGCTTATTTCATATTCTAAAATCCTAAAATTCGAGGGCTTATAGAAACTTTTTTAATGTATTAACACATTCTAGATTATATAATCTAAAATATTATAGTATGGGTGATGCTATAAGGTGGAAAAAGAAGGGCATTAATATTAATTCAATTCTCTCTCAGGATTTAACACGGATGAATTTAAATGGTTCTAGTACAATTGTCAAAAAATGTCAAAGTTGTTACGAAGGACGTTGTGATTGAGATTCAAATTCAGACTCTTTCACTTAAGTTTGTGAATCATCAATAATTATGTGTGGCTCGATGAAGTAGTATGTATTAGTCATGGATTTTTCAATTTTAATTTCTTTAACTAATTTTGTAATTGATAATTTAAATAAATTGTTTAAATAAATGGCAAAAATAAAAGAAAAAGTAATTACTCAAGAGTTAATAGTCATTTTGGTTCATGAATATGTAACGAGTAGTAATAATAGTCTCTCATTGTATGAAAATTTTAAAATAGTTTTTAATTATGCATTTTGTTAGTTAAAATAGTCTTTGACCTTAAAATAATACTCCCTTCATTTTAAAATAGATGTCGCAGTCAATCACTTCACGCATTTCAATGCATAATTTTAACCGTTAATATCATTAATTATTTGTAGTAAAAAATTATAAAAATTTAATATTTTAAAAATATTTGTCGAGACAAATGAAACAATATATTAATATATTACCTGCTAACATTTGTGTTGATGTATTCTAAGCTATGAGTCCGTCCATAGATTAAACTTAAAGTGAATGCAGCGGTTGTGGTAACAAGTTGAGTATAGTAGAGTGATAAACAAAAACCTACACTGCACTGCACTATAGAGCGAAGAAGGAAGGAAGAAGTATATAATAGAATTGGTTTGGCAGCTTGACTTGGCGTTGTTGAGAGAAAAAGAGATCATGAGTCGCTACGATAGCCGTTCCTCAGACCCCACCTCCTACCGCGACCGTAGAAGGTAACTCTAATTTCCACTTTCTAGGGTTTCATTCAATGCTCTTTTCTAGTATTTCCTAATTTCAATACTCTTTTTCTTCTCAGTGACTCTGCTCTAGGTGCTGCACCTGCACCTTCAACCAAAAAGGAGTACGATGAAGGTGGCTCTGCTTCACCCGGAAGGAAAATTAATTTGGATGGGTTACCTCATTTTGAGAAGAATTTCTACTCTGAATCCCCCTCTGTTCGTGCTATGACTGAGGCTCAAGTTAATGAGTACCGTCTTCGCCGTGAAATCACTGTTGAAGGCAAAGATGTTCCTAAACCTGTTAAATCCTTTTCCGATGCTGCTTTTCCAGGTACCACTCATGCTCTGCACTTCAATTTAGAGTCACACTACATGGACCATTATTAGAGAATAATAATTCAAGTACTATTTCGGTGATTGGTTTTATTAGAAATATAAGTTAGTTAGTTAGGTTGTTAATCTCGCATAAGCTATATATAGGCCCTTTTTGATAAATAGCTTAATTTCAAGCTTATAACATAAGACCTTATCATGATAATCAATTATGTATAAGCAGGGCTGTTCCTATCAAATAGGAGGCTCGGCTCTCATGTAAAATAGGCCTTAGTAAAATAAAGAAGCAATTGTTAGAAGGCATATATTAGCAACATATACCAAACGCATACCGGAGGTCGGATTGGTGGTGCGACGAGAGGTGTTGAGTGAGAAGAAGAAACCCAAACACGTACCGAAGAAAGAAAAATAAGGAACATTTTTTTTATTGGAGTGGGGGGTGGGTATTGGGCTATATTTTTTTTAGGCCCGGCTTGGTTGAGCTGTTTGCACTCCCCCAAGGCCGGGCCTGTGTATAAGCTATTTCTATACACTATTTTCACAGGCCTGTTTGGATAACAACTTATTTCCAGCTTATTGCATAAGC
>Ga0209282_1001244_pt1 | contig 13774 bp, 3 predicted proteins | sample Mtrugardesep15_FD_187529 | JGI IMG/M metagenome (GOLD analysis project Ga0209282, IMG submission 187529) | Root nodule microbial communities of legume samples collected from California, USA - M. trunc garden sep15 (SPAdes) (version 2) | ecosystem: Host-associated > Plants > Roots > Nodule...
TTTTTTTTTTTTTTTTTACTACTATTTAGTAGAAAATGTTCTTATTTTTGAATTGTTAAATTCTTATTCAATTTCCGGTAAGGTAAGATGTGCTATGGTCATCAATTTTTTTTATTTTTTTTAAAGAATGTGTTATGATCATCACTTGTAATTTGTGAAATCATTTTCTTCTCTAGACAATTATTTTCGACCCGGTCCACCCGAGACACAGCCCAAATTGAAGCCCAGACAACAAAATTGGGCCAATGTAATATTTTGGTTTAGCCCGGGTTTTGGGAGCAGAACCCATGTGTCCAGGTGTAATTGCACGCTTCCTGAATCCCTGCATTGCAATTAGCGTCTTGGGCGCTCACATGGCGCACTAACGCATGCGTCTTGGTTCTTGGTTGGGTTGTGATGGAAATCGAAGCCACAAAACTGTTGTTTCCTTCTTGTCATACAACTGATTCTGAAAAAGTGAGTTACTACATCGTTGTCAAAGCCATCTATGTTTCCTATGAATTCCTTTTTATAATCCCTAGGTACAAAACTTCTTTCTTTCAACCCTTTACTGACTCATCGTCAAAATTAATCTGTACTCCACCCACTGTACACCTAGGAAATATCAAATCACAATTCTCAATGAATATTGATTTTCAACTCATAAATGTTCGGTTTTCAATTGGAAATAATATGAATGAAAGAGAAAAGAAAATGATTTTTAAGTGTTCGTCATTCATTGGTGCATATACCGTTACCATAAATATAAAGTAAAATATATTGAATTGAGAGTGATGAAATTAATAATTAGAGTTACAATTGAAAAAAGTAATTAATATTGCATAGATAAGTGAAATAGATATGTTATTTTAGGACAATATTTTGTTATTTTAGGACAATATGTTTTTTACATAAAGTCACATGTTATGAGACGGAGGGAGTAATAAATAGCTTTAGCCTATAAATCAGGATATTCCAAAAACGAAGATGTATCTGTATCGGATACCGATACTACACGTATACTCACATATACATACCCACGAAGTATCAGGATTAATATTTTAATTTTTAAAAATTATTTTATCGGATACATATATGATGATACTCCACATATACACAAAGATACTTATAAGATATTTCACATATACGTATCCAATAATAGATGATGGGTAAAAAGTGAGACAATGTTGTAAAAATTCAGTAAAGATGTGTATGGTTCAATTTTAAATATGAATCATTGGAATTGTTTATCGATAAACCACTTAAATCTATACTTATAAAGGTAGAGAGGGATGTCCCATGAACATAGCTCAGTTGGTAGGACAATGCATTATTATATGCAGGGGTCGGGGTTCGAACCCTGGACACCCCACTAAAGAGGGATTATTCAATTCATCAACATGTGAAAATATAATATAGTTTTTAAGAAAACTTTACATTTTTTATGTTGATCACATGTATTATTTTTAAAAAGTTATGACTTTTATAATAATATAATAATCAAAAGTAATCGATGTTTATTTTCTTCAAGTATTTTACACACATATGAGTTTTAGTATAAATTTTTTGTCAACATATCTTAGCCGTATCGTATCATAAATTTAAAAAAAACACGTATCCGTGTACCCGTACCGTATCGTACCCGTATTCGGGCTTCATAGACCTTAGGACATTTGTTGAAGAGTCAAAAAAAAAGAATTTTTGTGTTTGGATTGATGTGTTCAATACATTAAAACTTAAAAAAAGTATTTCCTTCGTCCCAAATTATAAGCAAAAAAGACAAACTTTTGTCATGCTTAATTATGTTATATCGATATGTTATTTTAGTATTTTAAACAACTTGTATTTAAGACAAAAAATTATGTTATGGTTCAGTGAGAAACAATATTTTCATTTTCTATCCGATTTTTTACCCCTAATTTGTCTAAATCCAAAAATAATTTTACGATTAAACATAATACAACTTAAATTTTTCTATCCATGCCCTTATTTTTTAGCTTATCAAACAAACAATTAACTTATATAACTTAAGATTTGAAGAAAAAAAACTTTAACTAGTTCCTCCATATTGTCATCCCAAAAAAACGAAGTTTACATTTACAAAGTCTTGAACCAACCCAATTGATTTTTCTTCTTTGCATAAGGATATGCTTGAATAAGTTTATAGTATTAACAAAAATACTACAACGAACAAAATATCTTAGTGTAGTATTTGTCAAAAACAAAAAACAGAATTTTATTTTATTTTTGGTAGAAAAAACCAAAGAACAGAATAATGAGAATATCGTCCTCTAAAAAAAAATAGTAGTAAGTAGGATTATTATACAGCAATCAAGTTCTTAAAGAGTACGACTCTCTCTTCAATCCAGCCGCAAGTGCACACAGAATCTACATATAATAAGTTGTTATTGAAAAACATATACAATTTATTTATTTAATATTTAATTTTTGAAGGAATTAATTTAATATTTAATATTAACAAGGTAGAGATTAAATTAACGATTTTTTAAATTATATTCATCAATTTAGTCTCTATCATTCAAAACAACATTGACATATCGTGAAGAAGACACCTTATAAAATTGAGCAAAAATATAACCGGTTGAGAAAAATTCTGAAATTTGTAAAATAAATAGTTTAGAAATTTGAATTTAATTTGCTAAAATAAAGAATTTCAAAATTAAAAATGAATGGACTAAAACAACACTTAGTTAAAATGTTGGATTTTATGACCAACCTTGATCAATAATTAAAATAATAAGTTATAATATCAACTACTATTGAATTGTAATTATAATATTGTACTATATTTTGAATAAAATGATGTTTATTAATGAGAAGTAATTAGAAATGAAGTCAGTTTCAATAGCTTGTTATGACGTCCATCTCTTTACTGAAATCTGGCCCTAATTATATCTGTGGAGTTAAATGCTACTCCTAGTATAGTACTTTAAAAAGGTAGTCCATGCTCCATAGAGTAAAGACAGGGACACGAGAGGAACAATTATTATGGTTATGACAATTTACAATAAAATAAAAATAAAAAGAAAAGAAGTGGAAGGTGGGTGAAGCAAAGTAGACACTTTCGGCCGCCGGTGGATACCGATACATGTTGCATCCATCCACAGTCACATACCATATACTATTTCCCACTACTATTCTTTTTCTTGGCTCTTCTTCTTCCTCCATAATTGACCACAAATATTACAACTCTTTCATTTCATTTCACACCCTTCATAATTCAATTTCTCCTTCCAATTTCATTTCACACTACTTGAGCACAACCTAGCCAATATCAAAATATACAACAACATAACAATGTTGTTTAAATTTGTAACAGGTCCTAGGAAGAAAAAACCAGGCACCGTTCCTGTTTATCTTAACGTATATGATCTCACACCCATTAACGGTTATGCGTATTGGCTTGGTCTTGGTGTCTACCATTCAGGAGTTCAAGGTAAACAAACCGAGTACTTTTTAATTTCATTAATTAACCTTAAAACTAATGTTGATTAAAACAAAAACAGTACTTTACTTAATTCTTAATTTTTTGTTTTGTTCTGCAGTTCATGATGTTGAATATGGTTTTGGAGCACATGAGAATGACACAACAGGGATTTTTGAAGTGCAACCCAAGAACTGTCCCGGTTTTACTTTTAGAAAATCGATTTTTATTGGTACAACGGATCTGGGTACAAAAGATATTCGGGTATTTATGGAGAAACTAGCTCAAGAGTACTCCGGAAATTCGTATCATCTTATTTCAAAAAATTGCAACCATTTCTGTGATGATGTTTGTTACAAATTAACTGGAAAGTCTATTCCTCGATGGGTAAATCGACTTGCGAGACTTGGTAAGTAATATATCAGTTTTTTTTTGTAAACTTTGCAAGCTTTTTCCTTCATTTTTATTGTTAAGAATAGCACGTTTAGAAATTAACAACTTTGCAAGCATCAATTGTTGTATTTGCGTGTTTGGTTTCACCATGATATCTACTATTTCCACCCCCTAAGGACCATCTTAAGAATTCTTTGTCCAATTATCGAACAACTTTACATGTTGGCACTCTTCGGATTAGGCGCATCCTGGTGTTAGACACGTGTCGTGCCCGACACCGACACGCATAACTACACCGAATTATTAGCGATGTCAATGTGTCGGTGTCCATGTCACGTATGGTGCCCATGTCTGTATTTGTGTTTCATAGGTTGGTATCGATTTTCTTCACTTTTGTAATTTAGAAACCAGCGTTCCTATATTTAGAAATATTCGTAGTTTCAAAATTTATTTTAAGAAAATAATGATGTTTTCTTATTATTGAATAAAAGTTAAATCTCCCCCCCACACCTTAGATAGACTAATGAATGTGGCTTAGTTGGTTAACACATTCGTGGGGATTGGGGAGTGACAAAGAACTTTAAGTTGCGACTTAAGCACGTGAGTAGAGATTACTCTCTTAGAGAGTGACACATAACTTTAAGTTGCGACCTAAGCACATGAGTAAAGACTACTCTCTCTTGGGCCATGAGAGGGAACCTCATTGGATAAGATCATCAATTAGGTTAAGACAAGTGGGTTGGATACCACATCTTCGTCCAAAACCTTAAAGCATTGAGTTTATCGATCATCTAACTTATATGTTGGTCAACCTCAACTCTTCCATCCTACATGGGACTTTAACTCACACTTAGACACGTCACAACAGTCTTATAGTTAGTCCCAAGGCCGACACTTTGTACCAAAAAAGACAAAGACATTTGTGCTAGTTTGAAAATTCATACTAAATTTTACATCAAAATTTGTTTTCTCATTATGATAATTCAAATACAAATCACTGTGCTTCAGACTCGATTTTAAAGAGCTGCTGTCAAAATGTGTTTAACAAAACCCTCTACAAACAAATGCTTGAATTGAATTAGTAACAGCTTTTACTTATGTACTTGTTTTATGTGATTGGTATTCTATTACTATACTGCGCCTTGTAAACAAGTGAAACAACTAGCAAGCATTTCATAATTCTAATTGTAAGACATTCTCCTTAATTATATATGAAGGTTTATTCTGCAACTGCGTTCTTCCCCCTGGCTTAAATGAAACAAAGGTTCGGCAAGATACATCCGACAAGGTTGAAGAAAAAGAAAAGAGGAAAATCAGAAGTCAGTCCAGCAGGTGTGATGCTTCCTCTAGTCCTCAAGGTTCATCAAGACATTGCTTTCCTCGATCATCTTTAATCAAAGCTTTATCAACCACAACATTAACAGTAAAGTAAAACTTTGACATGAGTCAACCTCTAAAATAGTGTTTGAGTATTGTGTAAGCAACCTAAGATGATTTAGGGCAGAAAGTTGTTTATTTGCTCAATCTTTCTGTTCTGTTGTATATGTTTCATAGAATTGCAATAGCTACTATGGAATAGTTGCTTTTTTTTTGTCTATGCTCTTTTTTTAAGATTTTCTTTCTTTTATGAATGGGAAATTTCTTTGTTTCTACATTCTTGGACTGTGTTTTGTTCATTTTGGATTGAGCTACTTTACCTGATGTAGCAATTAGTTATGTTTTCGTTGTGTAGAACAGTGTACCTTTACTGGGAAATGGAAATACAAGAAATATTATGAGTTGATGAAAATGGTCTATTCTTGTAGTCTAAATTTCTAAAATTTTAATTTGTATTTAAGATACTGAAAAAGGTTGCGCAGTGTGCAACTGTTATTATTTTTTTCATGAATAAATGGGGATAAAAGGCTCAAGAGCGAAACTAAAATTCTCTATGGAACCAAGCCCCATAGGAGTCTCCCAAGAGAGGCACACAGAAAATCATGAGCAATATATAAAATCTTAATCAGAATATCTAGTAAAAAATTGAAGTTAGTTAAAGCATTGATCGGTCACCTAGTTGGCCTCTCTAAAGTTATGGTTTCATCAATCTCCTAAATCAACTTTTCAAAACCGACTTCTAAGGTGCAAATTATTCTCACTTAAAAGTATATGCTCAAACTATATCCTATTAAATGTGAGATTCTTCGCATATAATTTCACGCCCACTCGAGTGGCATGATAGTGATGACATTATAGCAGGCGGTCCATTGTATTTTAGATAGGCTCTAATGACATCCTAAGAATTGGGTTAAATCTTCCCTCAAAAAAAAAATTGGGTTAAATCTAACTCAACCTTACAAAACTGACTTGTAAGAAAGTTATCTCCATTTATAAACTTATGCTCCTGTCCTATCTCAACTATCATGAAACTCTGAGCAATTTAATCTCCACATCCACCACCCTAACAAGAGATTCATTATGCGATAAAAGGGCACGACAAAGTGTTGGGTCATGAAGGGAGTTTGAAAGATCATCTACTTTGAATCAAGAGCAACCACACAAGCGAAACATGAGCTATTTCAACCTCATACCACTTGCACCGCCGTTGACACCCACCACATCAACGAGACACAACGTCTGACCGTCATTGTCAGGAAGACTTTCGACAAAAGGAGTCGATCATCAACGACTTTGATATCACTGTTTGGTTGTGAGAGGAGCCCTAGATCATCCATATTGGACTAAAAGCAATCACACAAGTGAGTTGCAAACTCACATCTTTATCCAATTTTTTAAGATATTAGGTTTATAAAACATCTAATTTATAAAGTGTTGAACCTTCACTTTTATAAAGAGCGTAAAACTTCTAACTCAAACTTGTCTCACCACAAGGGTTGCCCAAAGAACTATCACACTATGGGTTACTATTTAAATGTGTAGTGATAGAGAGGTTACGTGGATGCCAGATGGAGTACTGTTATAAGCGGACTTGGGGAGTTGGGTTTAGTGTTATGCATATATAATTGATTGTGGATTACTATGAAATAGGACTGCTTTTCCCAACACCCACAGGGAAGTGTGTTTTACACTAGCAATTTTTCAACATATATTCTCTTAATTGATAAAATTCAAATAAGTCTCACTACATTTGTATGCAGGTGTGTCTAATTAAGTGAAACTCATTCGAATTAACTAGCAATAAGAGCCGGAGTGTGATGTGAAAAATAAGTTAGAGGGTGTGAGTGTGATGATAAGACTCCTTTAAAACAATACCAAATTTTGTCCGTGTCTCCTCGAATAATTTGTGTGGTATGTATAGACACACTTCTAAAAAGGGGATATGACGATGTTTTTAGTAGCTACGAAAGGGGAAAGTAGTGTCCAACTGTCCATATAAAATTGAGCAGGTTTGGATAGCTTAACTCAAGATAAAGCTCCATTAGAGCCCACAAAAATAATTGCTACTGCTGGATAAAATAAATTTTGAGGCGAATATATAGTTTAAAAAGTTTAAAAGCTTTGTCAAAAAAAAAAAAAAAGTTGTAGTAAGAAGATCCAAAACATTTTTTTGGTAGTGAAAGGTCCAAAACTTTTACGAGTAATGAATTTGGTTCAAATGATATACAACTTGCATTGTTAAACAAATGATTTGAGGTTTAATCTCTAACTCTTATTAATCAATAAAATTTGGTTGGAATTGAAGAGTTTCTATAGGTTCTCTGACGAAGATGAAAACTTGAAATCAATAACATGATAATCGAAAAATAAAATTCATTACTTTTTGTTGTATGTCTAGCGTAAAAACCACAAAAAATATATATTTATATCTATATTTTTTAAGGAATAATATTTATATTTATAAAAATATTTAAATTAATTCTTCTATGGTCACTTTAAAAATTTCATTACATTATTGATTCTCTTAACTATGTTTTTCTGCATTCAAGTTACCCTTTGTTTTACGGTGTAGTGTCAAAGTATTTAGTTTTTGTCATCTCATCTTAATCTAATAGTGAATGTTATTTAGTAGTAATTTAATGACGAACGTATGATATGAATTGATCAATCTCAAATTACCGAGTTATATCGATTAATCACGTAAATACTAAATACAACTTTAATTTTATAAAAGCCAATGGAGGTCAATGTTTTCCTAGCCTAGTTATTTTAAAGTGGTAATTAAAACACAAGTGATCAAACTCGTCGTGCATCATAGTTAAATGTAATGTTAACCATTGATGTAATACAAAACAAATCAATGGTTAAGATCTAAACAAGGATACCTCTTTAGTGAGATTTTTTAATGGGTTTTATATCGTAGACATTTGCGGATAGAGTCTCCAATAAAAAAAATATTATACATTAATGAAAAATAAATTATTAATATGTTTTCAAAAGAATATTTTTAATAAAATTAAAATCCTTCCTTAAAAAAAGAAAGTAAAATCCTCAAATTAAAATTGTTAGGATACTCTTGTTCTTCATCACTTCGTCATTTTGATAATATTGATCAACTCAGAGGGATACCACTTTAGTTTTTCTTTTATTCGTAATGAACTATATGTATTTTTAAGAAACAAGCCTTGCCTTTGTATATATTGTCAAAGATTTGTTGTTCAATTTAATGAGTAAAAGATTTACTTCAATGTCTATGAGTGTGCAAGATCAAATTATTGGATACACATGGCTTGTAGTTGTACTCGAATGTTGGATAGAGATGTAAGGGTGCAATATTGGATGGGTCAATGGTTGCGGTAATGAGTTGGATTTGTTTGGAAAAATTGAGGTTTGATTCGTTCATTTTGGGGTAAACTTGTAAGAGAGATAAAATATATTTAAGCAATAGAAAAATGACCAAAATGAAGTTAAAAGAACAATGATCTTTAATTTTGGTTATGATGATCACAATGTATAAGAGAACAAATTATTCTATAATGTTTGTTTCATGCGTAAGAAGACATTTAAAGGATCTATCATACGTTTAACGCGTGAAGAAAACAAGGGAATCATCTAATATACAAAGTGTCTAGTCAACCAAGCTGTTCCTCTGGTATATCAAGACATGTAGCGAAGAGTTTAATCAACCAAGTTTTGTCTCTTATACATCAAGGAAGACTAGCAAAGCGCCTACAAGAGATAGTTTTGCCTTTAATCAACTAAATGCAAAAATCAATTACTCATCGGTATCTGATGTAAAATCAAGAAGGTCCAAGACTATGATCCTTTTGAAGCTTGTCCTATGCAAAATAGGTCATTTATTCTTTAATAAGGTTTTCCCTCCTAAATTGTCAAGTTCAAACATAAGGATATATGGCATAAAGTATACGAGGTACGATGTAGCAAGCTATACATGCTATGCTGCATAATATCAAAAGATGTACATGATAAAAGCAAAGATCTAATACATGCTAATTTCGTATCACAAGTCTTTTCAATGTCCCAAATATTCATCAAAGACACAACACTACAATGACTACAACATCAAGGAAATATGTGTTGCAAAGATTAAATTATACTTGTCTATATAAGCAACTCTTCAACACTCAGCAATGTAGAACAAGAAAGCACGTCTCAGATATTTACAAGTAAAAGAGCAGAGCAAGAAACACTTCAAAATATCGAGAATCATTTAAATCTTTTTGAGAGAAACACATTAGAAAAGTAATCAAAATAGTTATTCCTTGTCACATGTTTTCTATCAAAAAGTTACATACTTGTATCGATATAGAAATTGTATTATCATTTTTGCGAGAGTAAACTATGTACACAAACAACTAAGTATTTTATCACTGTTGTAACTCCTCAAAGGGCTAAATTATAGTAAGGCTTTAGGAAGACAAAGTGATTTAGTTAAGTCTGATCTTTGTAGAAATAAATCCAAGGTATTGTCGAAAAGATATGGATATACCTTAGTGCGAGTAATCAGTTCGAAGTATTGTGGACTCCTTGACTATACTAAGGAAATATTGACCTGACATAACTGTTAAGTTTAGGGATGAACCGGTATAAAACTCACTGTTAAGTTTAGGAAAAACGGAGAATGTTTTAAAATTTATCATCATTCAAACATTCTTTTCTCATGATTTTCTCACTTTCATACTTTTTTTAATAATCGTGAATTTTGTGAGTGAGTCTTATAATAAGAGAGGGAACTAAAGAATAGAAAGTCAAATGAAATTTATTGAAAGCATTGACCTCAATAAAAAGACTTTAAAATTTGTTTTTAACCATGTTATTAGTGTCGAGTATGCACTGATATTACCGATGATTAATCTCCATCAGATGCTCACCGATTTTAGTGAAGTTTCCCTTCATATTGCATTTTTTTTTCTATTCAGAAGGCTCCAATTGATCAAGATATTGCTCAAGCGATTCAAGTCTAATTCCAGCACGACCAATGTAATGTTTATAGACTTTGAAATTCCTGAAAGGGCCTCTTATTTTACTCATAGCGTAAGGAATAATCTTGCAATGAAGGGTTGAAGACTTGCTGCAGTGTAATTTTTATAAAAAAAATCGTAAATTTGAATATGGTACAGATTCTAAGTCTTCGTGGACAACACGAGCTATTAATTGAATTTAGCAACGATTAAACAAAACATAAAACGTTTTCTTGTTGTTTAGAATTTTCCGTGGGGATCTAAGTAGCTCATGAGAATCCAAATAAACAGTAAAAAAGTCTTAATCATCGTCTTATTTTAATTAAAATTTAGTAAACGGAATAGTTTCTTGGTTTACTATTCGAAATGAGTCCAAGTCATTGGTGTTGAAAAATATCTTCAGATGCAACTGCAAATTAGCAAGGTAACCGAAAGCACCGTGTTTTGGACTCTACCCTTGAAATTTAAACTCCTACTTTGACTTTAGAACTTGGTGCATTGCTTATTTCCCAACTTTTAAACTCTAGCCCGAGTTAAAAGTACGTATCATAATTTTTAGTGTAAAAAGAACAAAAGTTGTTTGCTATAACTGGAATCTTAAAATTTACAAATTGATATTTCAAATTCTAATGTGTAATGGAAATTTTCAAAAGCAGTTTAGATTTAAAACAGGGACTGAAAATATCTTACCGGTCTATGTTCAAATCTGTCCACATTAACAATTGAATGAAAATAAACATTATATAATTTGTTGCCAAGAGTAATCAAATTTCATTTATAAGAATAAGTGTAATAAAAGGGTGAAGGAAGGTTATAGAAACTACAGATTATTGTAAACTAAAATTGGTCTCTTTAAAAAGTTTAGTTGTCCATTTTTAGACAAGACCATTTGAATTTTTAATTTTATTGAATTTTTTTACCGACATACCTCTAATTATTTTGGATATTTTCTACTATCACTAACAAAATAAATGAATAAATTATATGACCATTTTTTTTTTTTGACAAAAAATTATATGACCATAATATAAACATGTTAACATATGCTCTAAAGATACCAACGTAAATCATGTATTGAAAATCGTATCAATTCAAGAAAAATGACCATCTTCACCGATGTTTTTTTATTTTGTTTTTGACGTAAACTCTTTACCAATGCTTAATTACGGAGTAGATCAGTAGATCACGTAACTAAGTGAAATGCATTAAAAAACGTTCAATCTATTGACCAAGCAAAAAGTTTCATTACTCAACAATAATCGCTGGCAGACAGCATTTAATTTTATTTTAATTTTTGGGTTCACAAGACTAACAGTGGAATCAATCATCCTTTAGAAAACAAACTCGTGTGGTCCACACGACTAATAACCCACCTGTTAGGCAACGCAACGCAACCATTTGAGTCTGTCTGGTTGTATCCAATTTCTTATGCATTTTCCTTTCATATCTTAATCACCATTTTTCTTCAATTAAAGTTCATGTCTTGGCATTATAAAAAATAAAATAAAAAATCATATTTTGGTTAGAAAACTGAAGAGTATTGGTTGAGTTTTCTTTAGGAAGAGTATTGGTTCAATTTGGTTGGGTTGTCAACTAATATAACCGTTCAAATTCTATTAATAATTCATGGTGGACTAGGTCAACCAACCAATTTGACAATTTAGTATCGGTCACACAAAGGCTACCGCCTACAACTACAGCCTTAGCTGCCATTTGCAATTGCCAATTCATCCAAAAGAGGAATAGGTCCTACCTTCAATCCACCTCCTCATTTGGTGGAACACTTAGAATGCACACCACCCTTACAAATCCAACCCAACTTCTATCAACATTGCACTTGCACGCCAAGATTTAAACACAAGGAAAACTAAAATAATAATAGTAATTCTAATCAAAAGATATAGGCAGGTAGCTTGAATGTTGAACTACGCAAGAACACGAGTTCAAACCCTAAAATTAACATATCCAGTAGACACCCAACACAAATAGTGAATTACGCAAGAACCAGAGTTCAAACCCTAGAAATTAACGTACTAGCTGGTTAACACTTCTCTATCAAAACAAAAAGTTGATTTAGCAAAAAAATTCTAGTTCAAATAGTCAATAACAACAAAATGAAAACAAATGGTTCAATCATGTTATATAGATGCAAACAATTGAGTTATATATAAAAAAATTACATTGCCTTGTAATAAACTTCACAATCCCAAAGGCAATACCAAGTAATAAAAAGTACAAAATCCTCCAAATCCAACTAGTGTTATCTATGATCTTCTCCATTGTAAAGAATAATATGTTAGATCTAATATCAAAACATTGGATTCTCTTAAGCTTCTAAAATTCTAAACTACATTTATTCAATCTCTATGTTCACAAAACAAATGTGTTAGTGAGGTGTGACAATAAAAATCTAAACTTAAACCAGTTGCAACACTGTCTAATTAAAATGATCATAGAACAGAACAAAATGCAACCAGAAACAGAATCACCATTCAGCAGCATTCATCGTTTCCATGCATAAACAAGCAAAGAAAACCCAACAGGAACAACCAATTCATTCTCCTCAACACTAGACCATTCCAAAACAGAAGAACTTGCGCCAAAAGATCCACCAGAAGAAGCCATTGAAACCGACGAAGAGGACCAACTCTTTCCCATTTTCCCTAACTCACAAACACCTAAATTCAAATTCTGCTGCGCCAACAAATTCGTCAAACTCTTCTCTTTACCTCGCTGTTGTTCATCTTCATCTTCTTCTTCGAATTTAAACATGAAAATCGCGTGCCCATCACTGTTATCTTTCACAAATAACCAATTATAAACATCCCATGAGATCTGAACAGGTACGCCATCAATTTCAACTCTCTCATTCCCTCTAAACTTCCATTTCAATCTCTTAATCTGCAAAACCTTTTGTCCATCAACACTGAAACAAAGCCTGGAATGATCTCTTCCACCACAATCTATCTGAATCTCTCTCATTTTCCCACCAAATCTCGCTCTCGTGTTGTAGATTTTGTTAGCATAAACATGCTCTCTTTTCATCACCAAATACTGAAAATTCTTGTGTTCTTTAGATTTGGACTTTGCATACGCATCTTTGTTTGAATCTCCAACCAAAAGGGTCATCTCGTTATCAACAACAACGGCGAAGTAGAAACCGGAATCTGGTTCAGGTCCTGACCCGAATTTAGCTTTAGAGAGGTTCCAGAACAAGTGTGTATTTGAAGAGAGTTTTTTTGTTCCGTGTTTTTTCCAGAAAATGAAGGGTTTGATATGGAGATGAAAGGAGGAGGAGGAAGAAGAAGAAGAAGGATTGGTTGGTGGTGAATCGAATGGGTGATGATGAAGTTGAACGTGAAGAGAACGACCAAGAATGGAACGTGACCAAGTCAAAGAAACTAAACCTACGTTGGTTTGGTAAAGATAGGTGGTGAGGTTAGGGTTGGTGGAATGTGGCGGAGGCGGTGGTGGTGGTGGTGGTGGTGAATGACGGTTGTCGTCGGTGGTTGGAGAGGGACGGAAACAAGAAGGAAAGGGGGACGATGACATGTTTTGTTTTGTTTGTGAGGTTGTGTTGTGTGTAATGTTGGCTTTT
>Ga0209282_1001245_pt1 | contig 13772 bp, 3 predicted proteins | sample Mtrugardesep15_FD_187529 | JGI IMG/M metagenome (GOLD analysis project Ga0209282, IMG submission 187529) | Root nodule microbial communities of legume samples collected from California, USA - M. trunc garden sep15 (SPAdes) (version 2) | ecosystem: Host-associated > Plants > Roots > Nodule...
TAGTACCATTAGGCTCATCCCCGATATCAATTTGAAGGATTGCTTCCAAAAAAATCCACCATAACTTTGCACATGTGTAATTTCAAACATTTTGTGCGTTATATATATATATATATATATATATATATATATATATATATATATATATATATATATATATACACACTTTCAAACATGAGAATTTTTTTAATAATGAAGGTGTGATGAAATGTAGCTTCCAAAAAGTAACAGCACCAAAGCATTTCAAGTCAGATCACCCACCATGTTATTCATTTCACAGAGCGAGCCTAATGGTACTATGTGAGGACCGTACTCAGAAATAAAAAAACATAAGGTCCACGTTGTAAATAGGTAAAGCCTAAATTCATCTTTAGAGCATCTGCAATAGCAGTAAATGAAAAAGAGTCTTTAAATGAGTCACATATCACTCATCATTTAATTATACCTTTTTTATGCAAGTGCATATATTAGTGACTCAATAACTCAAACCCAACATCTCTAAACAAGATCATTAAATGAATCTCACTAATTACTTCTATCACTACACAAAGAGTGAGAGTCCTTACATACTATATGATATGATGGTGCAACCATCTCTTAACATTTTAGTTTTCAGACACACTTATTATTGAAGAGAAAGAGTCTTTGTATACGGTGATAACAAATACTCCTTGCATTTTTTTACCTACACAAGTTTTAAGGAGTAAATAAAGTATAGAAATATTTGTGTGTTTTGAACTAAAATGTCCTTATTTATTTATGATTAAATTCACATGTGATAAGTCAAATGTCACAACTCCTTTAATAGTTTTATGGTGTTTTTCAACAAGGGTAAACTTAATTAGAAAAACAATAATAAATGCACTAAAGCATCACATAATTTAAAATATAGTTAAAGTTCTAAAACATCAAAAGAAAAAAAAATGGAGGGAGTAGTAATAGTACCCATATATTCTTCCTTCAATTGAGTACCAATATATTCTTAATTCCTCCATAAGTAATTTCTTATTCAATCAATCGTCCATTTTAAGACCAGCAAAAAATTAATCTTTTGAATGCAAAAGAAGAAATAGGACAAAAATGAACGAATAATTGAAAAACAAAGGTATCGTTCTTGTTGTAAGGACCAATTTATTCCTTTTAAATTGTTGTTAGAGACCAAATTCTCCATTTTATTTTATTATTGTTTGGTTTTTTTTAAGGATGTTCGGGTTAGTTGTCTCTTTTGAAACAATATCATTTTTAAAACTTAATTTTCTGATGGTGGTTTAAGCAAAGACGAAGTTGTCTCAATTTATTTTTTAAGAGACTAAAAATTACATTTTTTTCTTTTTCAAAAGAACAAATTGAATCTCGAAGTTATCTCAAATACTAATATTGGTTTATTGTTTTGTTTTAGACATTTACTCTTTGTTTTATATAAAAATGTGGGAGCAAGGCTTTTTTCGGTTCATAATTAGAAATCCTAATGAGGTATATATTTCGGGTGGAGAATAGTTTGAAAGTTGACCTTTATTTTGCTCATGTTCGGATCGTAATCTCCGATTAATTGTTTTTGTGCGTAAATCTTATCGTATGGTAACTTTGACCGATTTTTTTTATTTAATGAACAATTTTAAAATGTCTATTAAACAATTTCGAATAATTTATGACACATTTTTTGAACCAGCCTAGAGATGGGCCCAAACATTCAAAGAAGACATTAAGAAAGGGTCCGAAGGAGGGTGAGCAAAGTGCATGATAAGGTGCCGTACAATGTGCGCCTTTCCATTTCCACAGACACACTGCCCCAATCACAAAGACTCCAGGTGCAAGCATAACTCAATAATATACTCTTATTTCTTCCATTATTTATTTCATGCTTCTCCTTTTCTAATAAAATCTTAATCTCATAACATGATTTTGTCTATGTTGTCTCTTAAGGTAGGGAATTGTATACCCACACCACGTTTTTCTAATGGCCATTTTCTTGGTTGCATGTCTTATTCATTCTCATCATTGCTCTTATGAACAGTTCCATATTTTTGGGTACAATGTTCCATTTTTCATCGGAATGAGTAAATAACAAGTAAAGTAGTAGTACTACTTTGATCCATGAAAGTGTTGGGCACTATCATATTAGTCCGTGGAAGAATTCAAGTTAAGAAAAAAAATCTAAAAGTATATGTTGTTTGTCAAGTTATTTCTAAGGTAATTACATAATATGGTGCGACATATATATGCACGAACTGAGCATGAATAGTTAAAACATGTGGTTGATGCTCTCTTTTTTTTGTGCATGTTTATGAATTTTACTTGGCCTGTGTATTTCTAGAAATGTTTCTTTCGTCTTAACTTTCTATGAGAATGAAGTTTGGTGATCTATAGTTGAGACAAAAGGAAGGAAGGAAGGTTAAGTTTGTCCAATGATTGTTTCGGTCGAAATTTAAACTCAGATTCTTTTAGACGATTTGACTTTATTTGAGAACTTTTTAAACACTTGAGCCGAAACATTTGATTATAAAATAATATTCTAAGAATTAAATTGATTATTTACTCAAAAAATATTCATTTTTTTAACTTGAAAAAAAAGCGTTAAATTTGGTGAAAAATTCTAAGAGTTTGTTTGGATGAAATAATTGGGAAATTTTAAAGAATTTAGAATTCTATGCAATTTAAATGATTCAATTAAATTACTTTTTATTTCTCAGTACTTTTGTTTGGATGGATTAATAAAAAATTCCATTGTCATCATTTTTAGGCAACTTTTATAAATTTTAATTTTTTGAGCCAAATTTGAAAATTGAAATTATGGGTCAATTTGTAAATTTCAAAAAATTTAGTGGACAAATTATAATATTTGAAAAAAATTTAGGGGCCAATTTGCAATTTTTTGAAAATTCTCGTGACTAAAATGCAAAATTTTCAAATTGATAGAAATTTATGAAGTATTTTGTTCAAAACATTACATTCGCTCAAAACATTCTCTCATCCAAACAAACTCTAAGGGTGTTGTTGAGAAAACATGGACACTTGAAATATTTTTTAAAATTAATCGAATATGACTAGATGATTATATGATCATTAATAATGATGTTATTTTAAAAAATTAAATATATATATATATATCAAAATGTAGATTTACGTATTGGACCCGTAAGGGTCTGGTTCTATTAACCTGTGAGGGTCTGTTTACTAACACGTATTAGACTCATCATTTGATCTGAGTTCTTACGCGTCTGTTTGAAATCTATTGTGTTTGGTGACCTGACTTGACTTCCTCGACTAACTGATGTTTCCAGATTTGTTGAGATCTGCAGGTGTCAAGGCGTCATGTCAACCTACACTATGGTACTTCATGCTCGAAAGAGTTTTATGCTTGTTGTGTTTAGGGAGCTGTTGGCACTTGGATTTGATTCTGTGTTGGCGGTCGATCCATTCGTCATAATTAAACCTTAATTATCCTTTGTAGTTATTCACTTTTCATTTTTTTTTGTAACTTGGTTTCGCGACCGTACGCGGGTTTGCTAGGTTGCGTTCGTGATTAGTAAATTTTTGCTAGGATGGATTAGGGTTGGTCCACTAGGTCTATTTTATCACGATGTATTCCCTTTTGGGTTGTACCTGGGTTAGGTTTTATGTCCCCCAATCTTTGTATCGCTTCTGTTTTATTTTATATATTTTTCCTTTTGCCTAAATAAAAAATGTAGATTTAGAACTCCCAAACCCTTTCCTCCTAAACCTTCCCAAGCATACCCTAATGAAATTGTTTCAAACCAAGTCAAGGGTTGTCTAAAAGGGAGTTCAACCAAATATTCATCAATCACAACATAAATCATTGAACGACCACAACGAGATTTCTCTCCAATTCTCTTGATGAACTCCATTTTATAATATATGACGTCTACCTTCGAAAGTAATGTACAAATTATTCAGTCTCTCTTATTCACCTCCATCTCCCACTAACTTCAGCATCTGAGTGATTATAGATACAATACTCATTCAAAATGCTCGTCGTTTAAGATCCACTACAGATTAGGACTGAAAACTTGGAAATAACTTGAGGGTCACCATTCAACTAAGCCTCCACATGAAAGAGCCATGCACAACTAACTAAAGTTGTCAAAGAAAGAATCCCGAAAAAAGAAAAGAATGTTCCTATCAATTTAGATGGCTCTAATTCCATCTAGCTGATCACCGGTAGGAAACCAATCAAATTTTACTACTTTTAGGTTCTATTGTGGCATGACAGCCTTATTATAAAACCATTTATAATGAATCGACCATTCCCGATCATTTTTTTGTCACCTATTAAATATATATATATTTTTTTCTTTCATATAGGTTTCCGACTCATCAATGATGGACGACTAATCCGACTCATACATAGAGGCATACGCACTGACCAAGTGTTGTTCCCCCTGAGAATCGAACCCGGTATTCTTCGGATACGTCTTTGGAAAGAGTTCCTTGTCACGGAAGCCCAAGCACCTTGGTTAATATTTATCAAATTTATTGATGATAAATATCTCTTGAAAAATTTGGTTGATGTTGACCATTTACAATGAAGTCTCCATTTTCAACCTTATTTTTATTTTCAAAACTTAAATTCATGATAATAGAATTTTTTTTATTAGGATCGGATATCTTCTACGCAAAATTGAGATTAATATCTCAAATCGGATAGACCTACAATGAATTGCAAAATTTAATATACTATTTTGATGAATGAAAAAAGCTCACCTTCAAAGAAACGTTTGTTATGGAACGAGACACTTGTTTTTAATTCCAAAATTAGAAAGGAGAGAAACGTTTTTTTTATTTATTTAATAAATAAATATATTATACAGTATATATAAATGAGGTTTGAGGGAAAAACAGAAAACATTTTGCGAGAAAAGAAAATAAAAGGAATTCGCAATTTTTGAATTTTTTTTAAAATAATTGCTGGACAGGATAGAATAGAACAGAACATGTTAATTCTGTTCTTTATTTGTTGTGTGTTAAAATAGAATAGGGCAAGGCAAAACATAAACAAAAAATAGTATCCGTTTAGTTTCACTTAAAAGGATGAAACTTAAAGAGTTTCCTTCTCATTATGTTCATGTGCCAACAGTGTCTTAAAGTACTCAACATTTTTTTGTCACTCCAAAATAACCATATAAATTTATTCTCTTTTTCTGTTTGATTTGTGATGAGTCACTTTTGTGGTGCTTACATTCTTTATACAGTTGGTATGACCTTAACGTTTAAATTACTAACTAATATAAGCAATGTAAGCACCATACAAGTAAATAGAGGTAACTAACATCTTTGATGTATTAATCAAAAAGACTGCATTCAAGTTTATCAAAAAAAATGACTCCGTTCAAAATTAAGCATATATAACAAAGAATCAAGTTTGTTGGGAACTTTACTATAAAGGCACACACTAAGACGTTGTGACGCCAACGTACCAAAGTGTATGTATCCCTCCGGAAATCAATCACATGATCATCATAAGACAGTGATCGACTAATTGCATCGATAATCTCTCAACACTTGCAATAAAATTTACCTTAATTTACTTGAAACTCCATTTATAAAAGGATACATGTGTCATTGGAAAGGTACACAACCAATTTTGATAAACCTCTCGGTCTATTTAATCAAATGTTGACTTGAATATTAAAGTGTTTGCACTTTGCAAGTAGATCTTCGCTCCAAATTGCATTGTTGTCCTTCGTCGCACATCACCAACTTTGGATGTCTCTCCAATTCACCTTGGATCAAAGTTGTTTATCTAAAATATCCAAATTATTTGATCAGGCTAAGTAATTAAAATCTGAGGCTGATCAAGAGAACTATACACCTCTAAGAAATTCCCAATAAAAGTAGTAAAAATTCATTCCATGTGGGGAAAAAATGAATTGTTGGTTATATGTACTATAATTTACCAAACATATATAAATTTGAGTGAAATGATGTAAGAACCAAGAAGTGACAAATATAATTGAGTGATATTCCCGACACTGAAAGTAGCTTTGTACTACTTAGAAGCCATGCGATTCAAAGGATAAACATTGGTTGTTGTACAAGATGCTGCAGGAATGATATTCCAATTTAAAATGGTATCTTGTCATTCAAATGTACATTTATTGATGATTCCACTCAACCTTTACCAATGGTTTCCAAAGTGAACCCCATAATAAGATCAAGAGTCAAGAATTCAAGCTTCTTTTATGCATGTAATAGTAATGTTTGGCACTCACAGTACACCACATTTGTATTGCTCCTCCCATTATTAAGATTTCTAGTTGACCATGTCAAGATACAAGTTTTTGCCTCTCTTTTGAACTTGAATTTTCTAATGTGGGCTTAAGAAATAAATTAGGCAATATGCATGTTTTACCCCACAGGATATCAGGCTAATATATCCATACTGTGCATCAAAGTAATTAACATATTCTTGACACAAACAACAATTGTAAGAATATATGTAAAATTAGGCAGAACCAAAATGTATTCTGCTTTCCAAATTAGCATCCTACTGTTGGGAGTTTGAACTTTAGACTGTACTTTTTCTTTGTTCAACTTATATTTGAAAAATAACACCAATCCCACTAACTATTTAACAATAATATTTCCCACCAAAATGTTTAAAATTAAAATTTCCTACTAACTATTTACAAATATTTATTTTTTGGTTAAAAAGGTTATGACATTTTTTGACAAAAAGACCAAGAATATAATTTCATAAGAAAAGATAGTTAAAATGAAAGAACATAGTTTTTTTTTAATCAAATGAAAGAACATAGTAAGAATTTAAATCAATCAATCTAAAACTCAACATTACATCCATAAGTCAAGTCTCCCAGCGATGAAAAGTTAAGTTAATAAAGAGTGTCACTTCTCACATCACAATTTAATTTTGTAAAGATGAATTAGACTCAATATAACCATCACCCCGTCGATTTGGACCGTCCACCGAAATATCAACAAACCAATTCTAATACAACTTTAATATGATATTAGAGGATGATGAGTTACTTAGAATCAACTAAAGTTAGATCAAATATAAAAACTCACTCCCTCTATCTCACAATAAGTGACACATCACCAAACTCAATAAGTTTGGTGCGAGAGGGTGAAAGAAGAAAAAGACAAATCATGATAAGAGTTTATAAAGAGTTGGACCTGTCATTTAACGATATACATATGGAATCTTTTAAGATTACTCTTTGGTGTGTTGATACCTGCTTTAGATTAAAAGAGATCATTAACTTTTCTTTCCCTTTGTTATGTAGTTCAGATAAGCTTGTTCTGCTCCATAACAGGCAACAGGATAAATACGAGAACCATGAGTGTAACTGTTGTCCCGAAAGCTGAAATATTGACACAAAGGAAGAGAATCTAGTGCTTTTTTCTGTAGGTATACCAAAGTTACAAATTCCCACCAGAAAAGTAGAACGTTACACCAAATGATCTAGATACGCTTGCAAAGTTTCATTCATATGATGTGCTTACTTGAAATTTGCTAGATATGCCTTAAATAACCTAAACCCTAAATATTCCCTTAACAATATAAAAAACCTAACCAAAATAAAACAAGACGGACATGAATGCATGAATAAGTAGAAGAAATAGTTATAAATATTAAGAATTGACATACAAAATTGGTTGCAAGTAACCGAATTTAGTGAAATATGTGCATCAGGATTTTGTCTAATATGTGGACTTGGCCAATAGTTAGGGAATTAATCAATAGTTATAAGCCTTGTATTATTGTGGTTGTATAATAAATTTTAAGTAAATAAAAAAAAATCACTGGTGTTAAGGATTAATTTGAGTAATTGGCGGGCCCATGTCACAAACCAAAATTACTTGCATTAATTTGCCAATTACATCATGACAACATCAACTAAGAAGAATAGACTTTCCATAGCATCATTTACCAATTATATACCTTTGTATAACAAGTTTGTTAGCTGGCCTATTAAGCCCTTGTGTGCTAGTGCTAATTGATTTATGCTAATAATAGTAAATTATATATATAATAATATCCTAATAATATTTTGTCATCTCTCCTCTTTTAATCTTAATCAAGAATTCAAGATGCTTTGAGAAAATATAAAGCTGCTACTCTGATATCAATGGCCAAAACAAAATTAATTGATTCAGTGGCATGGCAGAAACTCTACTCTCTTGAAATTTTCTCAAATAATCGGATCGTGTGTCACCTCTAATCTCAAATCACACTGTCAAGATAGAACTTCTATTTAAGGACAAACGTAGCATTTTATAAAGAAAGGTTGATAAGATGTCAAAACAACAAATAAATGAGTTTTTACATTATTATTAATTAATAACAAGACACGTTATTGCAGCTAGCAAGTTTGAATTCATACCTCAAATTATAAAACTGACTACATTGCAACCAAATAAAGAAAACATTATATTAGATTACATTTGGGGAGGGAGGGGGATTATTGGGAGGGAGAGAGAGAGGGGTAGGAAAAATAACAATGAAAAAGTTAAAATGAAATTTCAAGAAGCAATTTGTTGCTCAGAATCAGTGGCTCGATTGGCATAGAATCTAGCAATGAAAGCAGAAGCTTTCTTGTCAATACCAGGCTCAGCAACCCAACGACCTCTATCTTCATCACTTGCAAATATCCTTCGGCTACTACCATCATCATAATAGTAGTAATCATCCTTGCTTCCACTTGAGAAACAAGACTTCAACATACCACAAAAGGAGAATGAAGATGACTTCTTCCCTCCCATATTATCACTAAGATGATTTTTGAAACAATACTTGACCTCTAAGCAAACCTATCTTATTTCTTTTATTTGGTATGGTAGTAGCAAGCTTGGAATAGCAGGGCATATTTATAGCCTACAGGAAAGAAAGTGAATGCCACATGCAATGCAACACCCCTTCATGTGCTAAAACATAAACAAAATTGCACATTTCGTCTTATAATAATTGTCACAGTTGTAAAATAATTTTGTCTAAAATAAATTGTCACTTTTTGTTTTACTTTTTTTTTTACGATTGTACTATCGAATTAATAAATGTATGACATCCTAGATATTTTTTATTATTTTGCATTTATGATAATGAAAATATATATTTTGCTTTTCATAGATTTCCTCTATGAGAGATAATTATATTTGAGACGTATCAACACTAAGCATCGGTACACGTTGTGGGAGTCTAATCCCTTTCTTAGACCCAAATTTTATGATAATGGAAATACATTCATGGTTAATAAGATTAATTTGGTTAAACTATTAGTCTGATGTTTCTTTAATTTCTGATAAATAATAATAATAATTACTCAGCTAAAAGAAACGGTCAAGATTCCTTCAAATGGCTGATAAAAATGGTTGTCAATTTATCATGGATGTAAAACTTGAGAGGGAAAAAAGGTACAAGTGTTGTTGTCCTCTCATCTTGTATTGACTAAACCTGCTGCGGTTCTTCCCTTTTTCCTTGCAACACTACCAAGCTTTGCTTTTGTTACTACTTTGTTTTGTTTCCCCCACACAAAAGATGCCTTCTTTATATAAATATAATAATGCCTACGGAATTAGATTAATGCTTCTACTCCTAACTTTGTTGAATGTATGTCTTTGTGACTTTTCATCTCAAATTTCTGTGAGCTTATTATTCCTTTCCTGTTTTCCTCTTTCTCGGAACCCGAGAGCAACTACTTCAACAACAAGATTAGGAGGTATGTGGTAATATTAAATGTGAATAATTCTATGGAATTTTTCATCAATTAACTTAGTACTACTATATGTAACTTAGTCAACAAGATATTGTTTGGCGGTTTGAATTGTTAAGATTCCAATGAGATTAAGTTTAAATGTAGGTTTATAAGTGGAGACAATACTTTTGTTACATGTCGGTTTTATAAGATCGAGTTAGATCTAATCCAAATTCTAAGTTGCTATCAAAACTTATCTAAAATTCATTGGATCGCGTGCTATGATGTTTTCAAGTATCGTGTCGTTCACGTTGTGGGGTGGGGGTGTTGTTTGAACTGATATACTCGATCCAACTATATACTCAATCCAAATCATACTTTATACCCTTTGTATGAGAAATGCTAATAAGTGCCTTATTATATATATTAAGGGCATTTGTTAAGTCTAAATAATGAATTTTGTCTCGGAAATAATGCATTCAACACAACGAAACTTTAAAAAGTAACTTTTTCTATTTATATACTTATAAATTATTTCCATTTTAAGTCCATGTGGGCTTTTGTTAGTAAAACTCTATCTTTTGTGTAAGTTTTCTATTTGGCAAGCAATGCATTTGTTTACCGAATATCATGGAATGAAATGCAACAAGGTCCCTAGATGTTCTTTCTCATTTTCAATCGAACAATAAACGTTTTATAAAGAAAACTTAATATTCGAATAAAATTCATAATGTCTATTAATGCATGTAATTAAGGAAATAATATTTGCTTGTTGTTGTAGTCCAACGAAAGTTGTGTACAGCCCTATATCAATTCTCTATTATTATTCTGTTCACATAAGGTGTTTGGTATAGGGGGAATTTAATCTTACCTCTTTTCATCCTTAATTAGCTAGGAATGCAACTATCCCTAAGAAGCATTAAAAAATGTGCTTATAATAATACCTAAATCAAATTCTTTTGAACATATAAAGTTGGACCGTGTACTTTGTACATTGTACCGTATAGATTTATCAAAAAGGATAAAGGTTAAGATTTAGAAGTAATAAAGAAAAATTCCAAAGGAAGCTTTGAGGGCTTCCTTTTCAGCTTTAATTAGTGTATAGTATGTATATATTGTATTTTTGGTTAATATATGTTCATTTTATATATCTTTATGCAGAGGCAGCTAGCCATAACCGTTAGTGGTGAAGGCTGATATTTGTGCTATCAAGCTGTCTTAACTTTATGAGATCTTAATTCTTAAGGGATCTTCAATAGAGGGTACAGTTTGTATACGTATATTTCGTACAATTGAACTTGATCAAATACAAGGCACGATATCTTTACTCTTTATATATCAATCATTGTTAAAGGTATTTTATTGGTCTTATTCACTAATCATATTATTTGTTGTATTGTTTTCTTTTTGCTTTTTATTTATCTCGTTTTAAAGGGAAAAAGTTAGATACCGTTGGTGTACAACTATATATAATAATCCTCTAAAAAGCCACTTGCGATTTGGTAAATTTCCGGCAATAATTGATGGCTGAGGATTATGGTTCTTCAACATCAAATTTAAATGCATTTTCATATGTGTTTGAGTGTGACTTAAATATTATCATGTGCAAAAAGAGGAGTTTGGAAAACTTGATTTCTGGATGGCCTCTGACTCTGTTACGTGGGGTGCATAGTGTTGTGATTCAACTTGTGGTCTTGTGGACACGAGATTTTAGCCTCTCTTTTCTCATTCTTTTGTGTGTAGTCTCATGAAACCAAAAGATGAAATGTTTTTGGGTGAGATTATACAATTTGAACGAGGATATTTTGGGAATCATAAAAGGCGACGAGAATCCAGCATATGACCCACTCCTGCTCCCCCAGCAAGCACCAAGGCTTTGATATCATTTGTTGGAGAGTGCAGGGGTCGTCGAATAAACATCCTACCAAAATGCTTGAAAACCACGAGAGAGAAAGACACCACATCTCCATCTAAAACCTTGACACTGGGTATATAAGTCTTATATCTTATGAATTCAATATTTTATCCATTTATAGATCGTCTAAAACATAATCACTCGTAAATTTAACCAATCACACCACCCAACAAATACAAATTATAGTGTTTATATCGTAAATTAAGTCCATTGTTATTAATAATACCATCCATTGTGATTAATAAAAATAGTTTTATTAATAAAAATTTAAAATTTGGAATTTTTAAAGAAAACATGTACTATTTTTAATAAGAAAAATACATAGGAGTTCGAACCTCAAACACCTCATTTATTCACTTTAAAAACGTGAATTTTTAACCACTACATTATTTGACCTCAAAGAAAAAAGTTGTATTTTCATTTATGGTTTGCTAAGGAGTGTACATGTAACAATCTTTAATATTTTGTATATATAAAAATGTGAACTGGTCTATGTAGTAATAAATTTGTACGATATCATAAATTTGTCGTTACCACTACCAACTAAATTATGTTTACAGAACAATGGAGGTGGAAGCTTTACACTATATCAGACCAAAATAAAATTGTATATTTTTTTCACCATCATAAAATTGTAAACTTTTCAATATATTAAATGAAATATACATACTTTCATTTATTTTTGTAATTAATGATTTTTTTTGGTATATTCTTATTGAAACGTACCAAATCAAGTTACCAAGGAAACACGCATAGAATTGGGCGGTAGAGTAACGTGCGTAACGAGTGAGTCACAAGATAAGATCAAATCCATCAAACTACTCATTCAAAAATTTACATCTCACTCTTTATCATAAAAAATACATCTTACTAATTATTTTGTTATTTTTGGGAAGAAAATCTGACCTTATACTATTTTGCTTGAGCAAGATAATAATATCTTTGGGAAGAAAATCTGACCTGATACTATTTTGTTTTAACAAGATAATAATAAATCAACATTATTATATTTCAACAACCATACCTATTTTAACAACCATAACTATGGCATGTTCATAAAGTCATAACTATATTATTTTTTAGAATAAAGACAAAAAAATAATAAAAAGAAACAAGGAAGGTTCGTTTTCACATTTACTACCCTCAATTTCATTTCACATTCATCTATCTCCTTTTGCTTTTGCTATTTTATTTTATTTAAAATTCACGCGAGTTGTTTTAATTAATAATTAATAAGTACTTGACTTACGTAGTTCAATTGTTGTTGTCGATATAAAGATTTTTTGAAGATGTGATCGATAAATACTTTTATCGATGGTTGTTGAGTTTTGAGGTTGACGAATTTGCTTTTGTTATTTTATTTTTTTAAGAAACAATTATGTGAGTTAGCTTAATTGATTAGAAATCGACTACTTGTAAACTCGTAGTTCAATTGTTGATATCAATGTAAAGAGTTTTTTTGTTAAATAATTGATAAATACTTTCATTAACAATTGTTGATCTTTAATAGATAATCGATAAATACTTTCATTATTTTGTTCTCTTAGTTAACAATTACTCTGCTTTGAGATTGCCCAACCCTGATAAATACTTTCATCATTTTTTTTTTAGTAAAGAAAACAAGGAAAGTTCGTTTTTCCATTTACTACCCTCAGTTTCATTTCATATTAATCAATCTCCTTTTGCTTTTGTTCCTTTTATTTTAAATAATTTTTTTTGGGTTAGTTTAATCGATAAAAAGTTAATTGATTTGTAAAGTCATAGTTCAACTTATATCATGTAATCACCTCTTTAACAAGGGATCAACAAGTATATTTATTTCCTTCAAAATAAAAAACAAGTATATTTATTATGAATCAGTGAGTTTTAATATCTACTATATTTGACGCTAATGGAGTTATGATCTTTTCTATGTTAAAAAATAAATGAAGATTAAAGATTTCTTTGTTCCTGAAAATCTTTTGTCCACTAGACGCCGTAGAGAATTGAGAATTCTAACTTGTTTGACTCCTAGGAATAGAAATACTGTGCATAGAAAAACGATAAATGACAATGAGAATAAAATAAAAAATGTTTCTCAAGTTTTGGCTAAAAATAAAGATCTTGATAGCGAAACAAAAAAACTAATGAATTTTAAATTATTTCTTTGGCCAAATTATCGATTAGAAGATTTAGCTTGTATA
>Ga0209282_1001246_pt1 | contig 13770 bp, 7 predicted proteins | sample Mtrugardesep15_FD_187529 | JGI IMG/M metagenome (GOLD analysis project Ga0209282, IMG submission 187529) | Root nodule microbial communities of legume samples collected from California, USA - M. trunc garden sep15 (SPAdes) (version 2) | ecosystem: Host-associated > Plants > Roots > Nodule...
AGAATCACGAATAGGTACATCAGAAAGATCAAAACAAACACCACCGAGAAATTGTTCTGTAGGTGAATCCCAAACGGAAATTTCCAAAGTAGCACCGGTTGCATCGGTTTTGTTGTAACCAAGGGCAAAAACCTGGTTCCACTCCGGCGAGTCGTTGGGCTCGTTGGGCCTGTAGCTCGCGGGCTTTGATCTGACGTAGTGACTTGAGGTTCTAACCTTCACGAACGGGCTTTCAGTTGGAGGATTAAGCCCGCGAACCTTCACGATTCTAACAAACAGATACTGCATTGGCTCAACTAGATCATAGGGATGAATCCTCTCCGATTCACCGTTAGGTTTCTTCCCGGAGATATCCTTCGGAGCGTAATCACCGTTACCGTTACCATTAGGTCTCTTCATAATCTTCACTCTATCATTCCTCATTGTTTGCATTTTCCTCACTTCAGGATGATGATACTGCATTTCCGGTTCAGGTTGAGCGTACATCTCCGGCAACGGTGGATCTTGTTGAACACGAACCACCGGAGAAGGTGATTCTTCCATAACCACCACACGCGGTGAAGGAGGACCGTCAGGAAGTGGGACACAATGCTCCATCTGTTCAACCTGATAAACCCTTCCCTCTTCAACCATCATCGGATGCCTGTGATTGTGATTGTTTCTCTCTTGCTCTGCGCCACCGTGTCGTTCTTCCTCCGGCGGCGGTTGCGATGGCTGTTCCTGTTGTTGTTCATCTTGCTGTAACAACTCATCATAGTAATAAATCTTCAAACCGATTTCACCTCTAATCCAACTGAAAACACTTTTCTTCTCTAACGTGTAGTAAACAAGAGCTTCTTCACCTCTACAAGAAAACTGTGTTCCATAAAGCTTAACCCTACCAAGAAAATGATTCTTACGACCACTACCATTCCCAAATTTCTTATCATTATAAACCTCAACTTCAAGCTCTTCAAACTCCATATTCTCCGGGTCAGAAACGATGAACTCAAGCAACTCGTTCCAAACCGGGTTCAGTTCTTTGAACCGGGTGGTGGTTCGTTTTCTCTGACCGTCGAAGTCCGCCACCACGTAAGGACTTGAACTTCCTTGACCATCTTTGGGAAGAAGGTTGCGTGCGTCAACAACTTCCACCGCCAATCTTCTCACCGTTTGGGGCGGTCCTTGTTGAAACGGCGTCGTTGCCATGTTCATAGTCTCATCGAGAAATGAGAAACAAAGACTCGTTTTTCGTTTTGTGTTGTGAGTTGCGTTTTTTATTTTTATTTTTATTATTTTAATAAATCTTTTGTTATTTCCGTATATTTAGGAAAGGAAGGAAGGTTTGTTGTATGCAGGTTGGATTCCATGCTCTCTCGCCAAGGAACTTTTTTCAATTCCCTCTCCACTACGGTTTGGTTATCCACCTCAAAAAAATAATAATTATTCTCTTGGTTATTTATATGACAATATTTTAAGATTAATTTGTGGATGTTTTTATTTGTTTATTTCAATGGTTGATAAGTTAGAATGAATGGCCCAAGCAAGCATCTAACTTTTTTCTATTCAATAATCTCCTAGTCACAGACAAAAAGTTTTAATTCTAATTAATTCTCTATATGTAGGTTTATAGGACATCAATTCCTCAATGCACATGTGCATTTAATTTTTGTCATAAGATTTTATTTTATTTTTTGTAAAAGCAATCATAAGATTTAGTCTAAGAAGAGTTTTTCTTGCTTTTGTGTTATAAAAATTGAAATCTGGATTTAGTAATATATTTTGTATCACACGCTTGTTTGTCTTACCCAAGTTGAGGAGAGTGGCATATTAACTTTAGTTTGTTGTCACACTCTAGATCTCTTTTGTACTGTTTGATTTATTTAATTAATTTAATAAATCAGAAGTTTTAGTTTTATATGTGATATATTCAATTCAACTATGAAAATATTATTTGTAAAATGAAGTATGCATGAGACCGTGATGTTAAAAAGTATGTGTCCAGATAGCCATATCTAGGACTTGTAGTAATGTACATGTCCATTACTCTTCATGACATTGTTTGAACAGAGGCATGGAAGATGTAACCCTTGATAGAAATAGGCTTAGATTTTCAATGAAAGTTAAAATCCTCAGCAGGAAGGCACATGATTCCGCGTCCCAACTAAGGGACCCATCATTTTTTTGTCAAAAAAGTATCTACATTTTGAATAAAGTTCTAGGACAAAGCATCACCTTTACCCTTCCTTCCCTACCCCTTTGGTTCCTTATTCTTCACCATGCATCACTTGTCAACATCCAGAACTCCAAGCACCTTTTCTTTTCTGTTTCAAGCAAACTATATCTTGTCTATTGATTTTATATATCAGTGTTCAAGAAGCTCCTTAAGGCACTATTCCATTATATCCCAATTGTGTTCTACAAGCTCTGTTCTTTTCAGTATTTAGGAATGCCACATGATGTATTATATTGTTTAATTATGTTTTGTATATACATTTGAAAAAGTTATTGAAAGTTTTTCATTTCCATATCTCTAAGATTTAGTATATCACAAAACTTTCAACCAAGGATTAATCATTGTAACAGTGTATGCTGCTCTCGTCAAGAATTTTTTGGGGAGGTTAGTCCTTAACTATTAACTAATTTATCATGAAGAAAAGCATGAATATGAAGGAGAATAGTTTAGGTAACTAGAAGAAGCAGACAAACAATATAAGCTCAGGAAGAAGCTTCTCTTTCCCGCATCAGCTTCCTGTGAGATTCTGCTCTTTTTAAAATTGGTGGACTACTTGTGGAATCTGATCCTATAAGATAAAAGTAAATTTTGACATAGTGCCTTTCCGATTCTGCATAATCGGGATCAATGCACTGGATTTTAGCTCAGTGGAGAATATTGTTTAAAGAATCATATGCAAAGGAGGTTTTGAAAAAGAAGAGGTCATGTCATCTGATTTGTAGTTTTGTTTTTTGAGGTTTTTTCATCAAAAGATAGAAGCCAACATAAGATTATTGGATAGAAGCAATGAGAACTTGGAGGTTTTTTTTTTGAGGAAGATAGATCCTTATTGTGATTGTATCTTGTCTAAGACTGCTTTCATCGGATGCACCTGTAATATGCATACTTAACCTCTTTCTTTTGATACTCATTTTTACTTAGTTAGGAGCTGAGGATGCAGAGCCGAGGTGAAGAAATATTTATATTTGGTTTAAAATAGTTTACTTGACTTTGATCAGATTGCCATAAACTGATGAGAAAATTATACTATGCATTTTGACAAGGACTGTGAAAGTGTATATACAAATTAATTGTGAAGCAAGAATTCTGTCTCTAATATTGTAGTCATTTGACTTGATCAAGACTGTGCAGAGACTAAAATATCCCAATTAGCCCTCTTAAAGTTTCCCCTACAATTACTCAATTCTTCTGACAAGAAAAATGATGTATGACTATCATATTATTGATTTAGATGTTAATATTGGAAACAAACAAGATACATAAGATATATATTTAAAGTTTGAATATCTGAATGATACTTTGTTGATGTTCTATAGATACATTTGAAAGGAACTTTTGACTTGAAGTGGTGAATATACATTAATGGATGCAGGTCAAAGGACTTCTTATGGTGCTTCTGAGTATTGAAATTTGCTAGATACATACATCCCCAAGGAGAAGGCTATAACAGCTGTTGCAACAATTCCTTTGTTTTTCATCAAAACATCCAATGCACTTCTTAACATGGTTTCTTGATCCCACTTCCTCATTACTGGTTCAGAAAAATCCCTCATGTGTGCGTTTTCAATTCGTTTATGCTCATGTTCTTCATGACCAACATGTTGATTATGATCATCTTCATGATCTTCATGACCAACATGTTGATTATGATCATCTTCATGTTCTACATGACCAACATGTTGATTATGATCATCTTTGTGTCCTACGCGACCAACATGCTGATTATGATTTCTCCTCTCAATCTCATCATCTGCATTGGCTGTATGGCTATCATTTTCTTTTGCTCTTTCAACATCGTGGATTCCAACTTTCTCAGTGTCGCTTTCTTTGTTCCTCTCTTGTGCTATTCGCTTGGGGAGAGTCACGTAAAGGATTCCCCCATCAAATTTTCCGGCTATCTTATCAATCTCAGAATCATCTGGTTCTGGAAAACTCAGGTGAAATCGAACACGTTTCTGCTCACTTGCTTGCCTTTCTCCCTTGACAACAATACGGCCACTGCTATCAACCTGAAGCTTCACATCTTCCTTCACAAATTCTGTATAGAAACAATTAGAAAGAAAAACAAAATATTCATGAGTTATTCTTGTTTTCATGGCATCAATCCTGACTGATAATTGTACAAAAAATCCTTGTAAATAGTTCATCGGTTTAAAGGGTTCATTCTTCTTAATTCATATGAATATGATAATTATTTTTATGTTCAAAAGTTAGTGATATTAATTGAATACCAGGAAGATCCACTAGAAGATAATGGCCAGCAGAGTCCTCTGTCCATGCAGAATTAGGTACAATATCTTCAACAACTGGAGTGCGTGCCACAGGTCTTATTACTCCGTACCTTGGAGTACCTTTAACGTTAGCCATTAAGGACGAACAAATTAACAACTAATATGAAACTGATAAGATTGTAAGAAATTGGTATTGAAGAAATGTGACAATTTGCATGCTATATATAATTTGATCATATAATTACGTGATGTGTTTTCCATGTTTTCCTCATGATCAATTAAGCTCTATGGTTGGGTTGCTTTACTTGCTTGAACATTCTTAAATATTCTAAACTTGAGCTGCATTGAATTTGGATTGCGGTAACTTTATAGTTTTGTATATTATAACATGTACAAAAGCATACTATTCCTTTCTTTGCTTATTTCCAGACCCTAGTCTTTCGGCGGGGTTTGTGGAACCAAGATATAATGATTTAATATTTCTGCTTGGATTATTTTATCTTAAGCTCACCATGCAAAGTATTTTTATTTATTTTATAATATATTCATTTTAAAAAGCTAGTCATTGTTAGTTTTAGTTTAGGGGATCAATATAGTATGCTCTACTTAGTGTTACTCAATGTCTGTAATTTTTGTTATTGTTGATTGTGCACAAATCTAAAATTCATACAATTTTTAAACTACGCTTTCGCTAAATTTTTGAAAATTTTCTAAAACGCTATCTACCCTCCTCTAGCGCATTCTCTTGTTTGCCATATAGACATATTAAGATTTATAGAAGAAAAAAAAATTACTTTTTTAACAATCTCATATCACAAGAATTGAAGAGAGATATTAATAATAGTCAAGTGTATACCAAAAAATAATAATACATCATTGATATCGTAAAATATGATAATTTTTTAGTATATAATTTATACTATGGGATAGAAATAATATTTTATGCTTCTCTAAATTTCTAACTTCATTGCATAAAAGATTTTCAAAACCCAGATCCTTTGAAGTATGTTCACCATGTAATTTCTCAATGACAAATTAGAAGTCCACGCTAGATAGTTTGAGAATTTGAAATTTGTCATGGTAAATTTGTTGATGCATTAAATGAACTGGAAATAATTTCAACAAGTAGTAATGAAATGATTAATCAGATCGAATGAGCAAGTAGCTGGTATGTAATGTCTGTGAATGTTGTAAATTCTGAAAGACTACATTTGATTCTTAATTATAAAAAATAGTAAACATCATATGATTTTATATCATGATTTTCAATGTTATAACTTGAATTAAGTAAATGGCTCGACGTATCTATAGGCAATAGAAAATCGTGAAACAAAATCTTATAGATACGTGTATGTATGTGGTTTCACACTTAGAAAGATTATAGTTCTATGTAATAGTCCCTAAAAAAAATTAGTATGTAACAAATTGCCCGGTTGCATGATGAATGATAATGTGGAAACAATACCAAGTTGGTGTAAATATTCTTTTTACACATTATTTTTCATTATTTCTTGCTACTCATTGTTACGTGGCATTAGTGACACATATTATCAGTTCATACAAATAATTAGTTGTGCATTGTAGTGAACTAATCCAAATTAGATTACCAAATTAAGGCAATGGACTAAAAATATAAACCATCCAAAGGAAAGGCTTTGCACTATATTCCCTCACATTGCTCGTTTTGCATTTTCCATTCATTTAGAATTACGGCTGATTCTTCATGCATAATATCTTATCCCCCCATATAAAGGATATTATTTTATTTTTAAGAAAAATGTATGGTGTTACAATCACTCCCAAATATATAGCATATGAAGCGTAATCTTTGCATGCACTTTGGTTGGTTATTGGTATTTTTTCCATTCACTAAGAGGATCTAATAATACCGCATACGTAGGGCCATGCACAAAATCAGGAATGAGGATTTCAAACTATAAAAGAAACATAATTAAGCAAACAAGAAACATAGAAAAAAGAAACATAACCAAACAAGAAACATAGAAAAGTTGATAAGGATAAAGAAACATTTGATAGAATGGAAGCCAACAAGCTTAAATTGCTCTTTGTGTGTGTATTTTATCTTGCTATATTCCCGACCTTGACGGCTAACATAGTTCATTTCGACCAATTCTGGCAGAACCGATCTCAGGATGCCAAAAAGGCTGCACAGGCAGCTTATAAGCCAAACCCTCAGGAAATAACTTCTAATTTGAATATGCATGTCCACAAGTATGTCCTTTTTATTAATTTCAATATGCATTAGCTTGTGAGAATAATGCAACAATTTCCTTTGCATTTACTTTTACTAATATGATGTAATCTGAATAACCTTATAAAATTAAATTTCATGAATGGGGCAGGGCTCTTAGTGGTTCCAATAGTACGAGGAGGGGTTTAGCCAAATACAAAGGTCCATGCTCGGCCACAAATCCCATCGATAGTTGCTGGAGATGTGATCCAAATTGGGAAAAGAATCGCAAGAAGCTAGCAGACTGTGTTCTTGGTTTTGGTCACGGCACAACAGGAGGCAAAGCAGGCAAAATATATGTTGTCACTGATCCATCTGACAATGATCTTGTCACACCAAAACAAGGGACATTGCGATTTGCAGCCATTCAAAAACAGCCATTATGGATCATTTTTAAACATAATATGAATATCAAGCTAAAGGCAGAGCTTCTACTGACCAGTGACAAGACCATAGATGCACGTGGTGCAAACGTTCATATTAGCGAAGGTGCTCAGATAACGTTGCAATACGTGAAAAACATAATCATCCATGGGTTACATATCCATGATATTAAAAAAAGCAGCGGTGGCCTCATCAGAGACTCGATGGATCACTATGGATCCCGTAGTGTGAGTGATGGTGATGCAATTTCAATGTTTGGAGCTAGTCATGTTTGGATAGATCATATTTCAATGTGGAATTGTGCTGATGGATTGGTTGATGCCGTAGCAGGATCAACGGCTATTACCATTTCCAACTGCCATATGACGCGTCATAATGATGTAATTAACATCTCATGTACTTACTATTTTGTTTACATGCATGCATATATATAAATGATTTTTCTTGTGGTGTAGGTTATGTTATTTGGAGCAAGTGATGGGTTCTCAGGAGATCAAATCTCGCAAATAACTGTGGCTTTCAACCATTTTGGGAAAGGATTGATACAGAGGATGCCAAGGTGTAGATGGGGATTCTTTCATATTGTTAACAATGACTACACTCATTGGCTTATGTATGCCATTGGTGGTAGCACACATCCCACCATACTCAGCCAGGGTAACCGGTTCATTGCTCCTCCTAACCCAAATGCAAAAGAGGTATATAAAGAGCGACACATCTCAACTTACAACTTGGTTTTGTAAGAATGAGTTCAGTCTAACATAAAAAAATTATTTGCTTAAAATTCTACAAATTGAAAATGAGGAAAGTATGACCGTTGTTGTTCATGATTTAGGTGACAAAGAGGGATTATGCACCTGAAAGTGTATGGAAGCAATGGAGTTGGAGATCAGAGAATGACTTGATGATGAATGGAGCCTTCTTTAAACAGTCTGGAACTAAGGCTGCAAATTTTCCCAAGTCAGATATCAAGGCGAAGCCCGGGAGATTCGCAGCATCGCTTACTCGTTTTTCAGGTTCTCTAAAATGTGTAGTAGGCAAACCATGTTAAGAACCAGATACAACTCACAAGACATTGGAACAGAGGCTGATCTAGATTGTAGCAGTAGTAAACCAAGGATCAGACCTAAAACCTTAGCTATGTAATTATGTTGTGTTTGTCTTTTTCTTTATTTCCCACCATTTCCCTTTGATCATATTTGAAAGATCAAGAGACAAAAGAGTAGAGTAACTGAGATGTAAATATATGTAAATATAAAGTAAACGAACAAGCATGTTCTACTATAGCATAGGAAGTCATCAATATAATTGTATCTATAAAATCAACATAACAGTGTTCATCAATTGTAACACATACAGAGTGCATAGCTTGGACCAGTTCATGTATTTGTCCATCTTGGACCAATTTAATTACCTGCTATTGGAGATTTCTATCCGTTTTTCTTCATTTTCTAATAGCAAAAGTATAGGTGAACAATACATATTTTTTTGAATAATAGGTGAACAGTACATAGTATTAATATTATCCTACCACTCTACCAACGCAGTTCATTAGACTCAGACTGTAAACTTTTTGTTATGGAATATGCATTGCATTAAAGCTCTACTATATATTTAATTGTCTCAACTTTTACAGTATATTTTTTTCATTTGTTTATTAAAAGCAATATTCATTCATTTAAATTGTAAAAATAACATTGATCGAGAACAATACATTATACAAATCTCAAAGTGCTAAAACCAAAAAGGATAAAATTATGAACATACTCACAACATCCAAGTGTATAACAAAAAACAGCATTATGCCTACAAATGCGACAAAATAAAAGTGTCAAAATACTCATGCATCCGTTAAAATTATTATTAAAAGTATTATTGTACCAATAATATTGATGTGGTCCGTTAATTATGTTTTTACCTGCCCATTATTAAAAAATAATCACAAATTTTGTTTTAACATTAAACATAAATCTGTTAATTTACCAATTAATCATTTTAACAAATTGGTAAATAAAATTAAAAAAATCAAAACAATTTCAACAAGGAAAAATAGAATAAAAAATACTTGTTATGTTGCTTTTGCTTCTCCCTTCAATTCACTGAGTTCATTATTCACCACGTTACAAACCGGTTTTTTACGATCGAATTATGCACAATCCAAAATTATAAGAAATTTGCTAAAATATTTTCCTATTATGCTACAAATACAAAACTACTAAAACATTTAACAACATTAAAAATTAAGTAACCGGGATTAAGTATTGTGTATCAATACAGTCTCAAATTTATTTATAATATATTCCAATTATACAACAAAATATAAATGAGACATTAGTCTCCATACAGACAGCAACTTGACCTTAAGAAATCAGGAATATATATTTCATATTTTAACCTTTTGGTCAATTTTACAAAATTTCACAAAACTCGGCTGGGACCAGCATGTTTTTCAATTCCAGCCAACCAAAAAATACAACTTTCTTTTAATTAACTATCCATGATACACAAAGGTATAGATTGAACCTATTTGTATGAATCAGAGTAAACCAAATTTCTGACTCAGTCCTCCTCTACATCAAGTCCAATCCGTGGACGTCTCCCATCAAAGACAGCTTTGAATGATTCGCGTTCAGCCCGGATTCGTTCTTGAAATGTGCTGCGCTTCTTTGTTTCCACACTATTTCGGGTTGGACTTTCCTCTTTAGGTAATGGATTCGACTTCTGTATATAAACACACAATACAATGGTTTATAAAGGTATCTTCCAATTGAAAACGTAGACTGAATTTACATCCTTCTAAAACCAAAAAACTTCCAAGTTTTTAAAAAATGAGCAAACAGGATGCTTAATACATACAAGTACAACAGATCAACTTCCGTAAAGTAAAATGAAAAACAAGTGCATATAATCTTGAAACTAAATATCAGAGAAGGAAGATTAATATCTTATCAGATAAATGTTGTTCCTAAAATTTAAGCAATATGAAATGATGAAAGTCAACACAACTAACCAGGTTGTATCCAGCACCAGGTCCAATCACTAAAGACAAAGTGGTTACCTTCCTTGCAGTGCCTATTGAAAATCCTGTCTTGCCAACCTGAAAAGATGGTTGCAAAGAAAGGGAAAGGGGTTCTGACATTAAGAAAATGCCTATAATGAAAGGAATCAAATCACATGTCCCCTTCGTATGTCCTTTTTTCTAGTACATTTAATAAAAACAACACCCTAGAAAAAACACTAAATAGAGAAAATGTTGCTCTATTTAAAAGTGTGGGAATTTTTTTGTGATTCGTCATTATTTAACTGAAGGGACAACGAAGGAACAGATGATTTCAATCCATAATATAAGCAACAAAAACAGATTATGCCGGTATTTCTGTGTTGGCTGTGCTTCAATACACACCAAACATAAAAATAAAAAAAAAATCTTAAATTTAATGGTTTAGTACTTTAGTCCATTTGCCCTTTTCTATATTCAGTGTCCTCATTACCTCGACAAGAAAAGGAGTAAAACGCACAAAACTAGGAAAAAAAGAAGTGGGGAAAGATAATAAAAACACACGTATAAGAATCTGAAAAAACAGAAACAACATAGCCGATAGCACACATTGCCCTGAACAACATCACCATAGCATACTTGACGTCATTGTTCAATGCCTGCATCATACCCTTTTCCTTACCCCTTTCCTACACTTTCCTACATCTCCCATGTAACCCAAAAATAATTTAAACGAGAATGCAAATTTCTGCTACCAATAATACTAAGGTTGAAACAGACTTCAAATATTACACTCTCTAAGCTTTCAGACAATAGCATCAAATACATGTCATACCTGATCACCCCAATGTACAGATTTTCGTTCCTTGCCATATTGATGAATTAACCCAGACAGAGCATTAATATTGCCCTTCATACCTTCAGTTTGGTCGATGTCATCTTCAAAATCTTCAGACCATTTGCTTTTACCAAGTTCTCTGACTTCCGTTGGATGTTCCTCTTCAGCATCCCATCTCTTCCCATCCTTTATGGAGCCTATATTGCAAAGGGCTAACCACAGTGAAGAGACACGAAAGACAAAGAAGTAAAACAAATCTAAATTTTTTAACCGAATTATTATCCAGAGGAGATACTGTGTATCCGTTGGATTCCGGTGGACAAGGGTTTTCTGTGGAAAAACCCGACCAAACATAAAAAAGCCACCTGTGCCGAATTCTTGATCCCATTTGACGGTGATTTTTATGATTTCACTGTGATCTTCAGCCATCTGATCCTATGTGCATCGCAACACAAACAAGGGTGTTTGGATTGCAGGATCGGGCAATCCCATAGGTATAACTTCTGACCCTACCATGTACTATTCCCTAATTTTAATGTTCTTTCGACCAGATAAAGGGTTGAATAAAGAAGAACATGAGGGGGGAGGGGATAACATATCAAGATAGGCCCCAATATTAGAGTGGATACTTATTTTTCTAATTTTGGCCAGGTCAAGCATCTCATTGTTGTATAATCCTATGTGAACCTGAACTCATCCAATATTATAAAGGAAATAAGATCCACGACTATCTTACAGTTGGTTATCAGTGATCAGATGTCCCCAAAAAAATGACATTAACAGGATAGATGCAGCCATACAAACACTAACGGGTTAGAGCATATTACCTTCATCATCCTTGACAGGACGGTCAACAGCTTTGTCAGCTTCTCTTCCTTGCGCTGCAACTAAAGCATCATCAAGATCATCGTCCATATCCATGTCAACCTGGAAAATATGTCGTATGAAACCAGTCAAGTTCAGGCACACCGACTGAAAATAATGAAGGATCTTCGGCAAAAAATTTAATATACAGCTATATGGTATATAACCAGCACCTATCAAATATCCCACATCTAACAGGCTATGATGTCCACAACCAAAAGGTAGCTTCGAATTAAAACTAGTTATTGCAGCTATATGAGCATTAGAATAATTACAAATAAACCCAATGAAACCTAAATATGTTACAAGCTTCATGTTATATTTTACTAAAAATATTACAAATATGTTACATTTTTTTGGTAAAAACCGGGTATCCTCATGCACAACTATAGAGACTGATTCCTTGGTGGACCAAAAATGGGAAGCAAGCTCTACCCGAGACTTTTAGCATTTGGCATGCCCAGCCTCGGATTCAAGCCTGAGACTCAGCTTAAACTGGAAGAGACTGTGTCATCTCATTCAAAAGTTTTCTGGTTTTAATTGTTGATAATTAAATACAAGTACTAAAAATATAATATAGTTAATAAATTTAAAACGATCACTAGAATGCTTGTAAATAATATCGACAGTTACTAAATAATAATATACATTTACTTTTGGAAATATTCTTGGCATTTAAAGTATTGTCACAATTTGATATAGTTTCTATGGAAATAACATTAAGGCGTTTGCCAAAACAAGGAAATTAAATTTTGGTGACTGAGAGAAGTTTAGACTGTTCTTTATCATTATTTGTTTAGAGCATAATGCCCACATCCTCAGTAGCATCTCTATAGGATTGTTTAGAGCATAACAATTAACGTACTAACATTTGCCATTCAAAAAATGTTAGGCTCAAAAACCTTTGCCTGAAGTACTTGGAGAGTATTTCACATATTTATATTATTTTATATACATATAGATGATCTTTGTATAATCTTATAATTCGTGTTACGATTCAACAATTTACACATATTTCACCTCTCCGATTTTGAGTAAAATCTTGATTTTAACTACCATTATCGCGCCTGTTCTCTTTCTCACTATAAAATTCCATCTTTAACCCCAGAAATAAAAACCAGAACTGTTTGAAGAGAAATGATATTTGTACATCTAATGTTTGACAACTTTTGAAACAACCCTCTCTCTCATACTCACATGTGTTTTTATTCTCTCTTCTTCTTTCTCTCACCATTGTTTTGTCCAATAAAAAACGGAGAAAAGTGGTTGTCACAAGAGTTGTACAAAATTGGTTGGACAAATATCACTCCTCTTGTTTGAAAGTAGGTCCCTAATACTCAAATTGCACATAAAAGCTCAAACGAAAAAACATTCAAAAGTTACAATTACCTCCTGTATTCTGTTTTCTTTTAGATCATCTCCATGAAATAGTGACTGTAATGTCGGGAAAATAGACACAATTAAAATACAATACAGAGCCTTTACTATACAAGTGATACAAATTTTATTGCCTCAGAATTGCTATTTGCACACAAATAATACCAAATTTACTGCAAACCTTCACATCAAGCTGCAGATACAAGGATGGAGCTTCTTCCCATTGCTCAGCCATCTTTTCTATTTCTTGCTGTGTAAATCCATGGACATTCCTTGCAGCACAACCCTGAATAAAGAACAATAATTAAACCTACATAATATTGAAATATATTTGATCATATAAGAGAACTTAGTCATTGAATATGACCAAAAAAGCAAACACTTATAATCGAAAATTCAAACATCTAATCCAATACGGGAAACATTAAAGCAATATGAAAATGTTCTCTATCATTATGCAATGGAATATTTTGGATGGCCAATTAAGATAGTTTATTTAGTTTTGCACAGACCAATAATGATAATTAGCTGGATGTTACTCTAAAAGAAAAACAAAATGAGGCTCCATATTGCTTGGTGGAAACAAATAAACGTACCACTGGGTCCTTGTAA
>Ga0209282_1001248_pt1 | contig 13766 bp, 11 predicted proteins | sample Mtrugardesep15_FD_187529 | JGI IMG/M metagenome (GOLD analysis project Ga0209282, IMG submission 187529) | Root nodule microbial communities of legume samples collected from California, USA - M. trunc garden sep15 (SPAdes) (version 2) | ecosystem: Host-associated > Plants > Roots > Nodule...
ATATATATATATATATATATATATATATATATATATATATATATATATATATATATATATAAAACTTCTCTTTGACATGTCATATTTACTTTTAAACTTTGAGAGAATTCTTGGGCACATGTAAATCTTTTTTCTAATTTTTTTATTAAAAAATACATAATTTTATTTTTTAAAATATATTTTTATTAAAAATTCATAAATAAGATGATTATGTTCACCATATTCATCTTCTTCATTTGAATCTTCATCATCTTCTTTAAATCAAAACAATTTTTACACAAATATATCTTAAAATATCATGAATTTATATTATGATCACCTCAAAACTTTTTCTAAACACAAAAATCAAAAGACCAAAGACAATTCGTTAGGTGGAGTATTTGGTTTGACAAATCTAATCCAATCCAATTTGCATTTCATGCATATCCGTGTCTTACGATAACATAGTACCATGTCCCAAAGTATTTTCGCACAATGTGTCATACAAAGTGCTTTAGAAAAGTGTCCATTCATAAGTCTTGCATTGGACATGAATTATGTGTTTAAGTGTCACAAATCATTGAGGAAGTGAAGTGTTATTTGTGAAACAATGTGAATACTTCTAATTTTCTATATGTGATGTGATTACTTTTGCGAGTTTGGTCTATTTGCTATTATGATTTAAATGATCTGATTATCGCATGAAGCAGGGGAAGAGTAGTGGCGAAGCTTATTCTTTGTTCTTGTTTGAAGACTTAATTTTATGACTACGTTTGATTGGCTAGCTTGTCAAGTATTTTATTGAGATCATTGTACCTCGGTCTGATAGGTGACACCGGAGTTAATCAGTAATATGTCAATTTAATAAATTTATTTTTAGAGTCGAATATGTTTTTAGTCTTTATAAATATCACAACTTTTGTTTTTAGTTTCTCTAAAAAAATTCTTCAACTTTTAGTTCTCCAAAAGTTTTTCATCTTTATTTTTGGTCCCTCTTTCAAAGTAAACTCATATGTAGAATTCATATTTTTAGATAAAATTTTCCAAAAAAATTCATAGTATTATAAGAATCTCTCCCAAAAAAATTAGAATTTTTTAACAAAACATGAATTAAATATGAATTTTTATCGGTTAAAAATTCATATTTAATTTATGTTTTGTTAAAAAATTCTATTTTTTTTTGGAGAGACTTTTACAATATTCTACACATTTATGCACAATTTCATTAAAAAATACAAAAATTTACTTAAAAACAGGGACCAAAAGTAGTGATTGAAAATTTTATAAGGACTAAAAGTTGAAGCAAAATTTTCGAGTAACTAAAACGAAAAGTTGATATATTTATAAGGGCAAAAACATATTTAACGCTTATTTTTACGAAAATTGCTTTTCTGACATAAGAAACTTCCTATTGACACAAGTAAATGACCATTTTACCTCTAGCGGCAGTTGACAACCGTTAGACTAAGCGCTGGCCGTTAACTGCCGCTGGCTCAGTTAACTGCCTCTGGCTTTGCTGCTTTTTATTGTGATTTTACTCGTTTCGGTCGAAAAATCAAAATAAATCGAAACTTATTTAGAATTCTATGATACTTTACAGACCCTCTATATATATTTTTTTAGAGCTGTCTGTAAAAAACAGATCAAAATTCAATTTCTAGGTCGACGTTTTGATGTTTTCGTGTCTTAAATTTTAGGCGCGTTAAAAATTCATATTTAATCCGTCCCTTGTCGAAAAATTCAAATTTTTGTCGGAGATGTTATTTTTTTGTTCTAAACATGAGTGCAAAAAAGCGTGAAAAAATTCAACCTCTATGACACTTTTTCGGACTCGCACTTGAAAAAATTGTGATTTTGCATGGTTCGGTCAAAAAATCGAAATAAATCGAGACTTAGTTGAAATGCTACGAAACTTTATAGAGACCTCTATAAAAATACATATATATGATGTGCAAAGTTTCGTAACATTCCGAATAAGTGTCGATTTTTATTTTTTTTCAATTGCGATTTTGCGCGTTTCTGTCGAAAAAATAAAAAAAATCGAGACTTATTCGGAATGTTACGAAACTGTTCGCATCATCTATATGTATTTTTATAGAGGTGTCTGTAAAGTTTCGATTTATTTTGATTTTTCGACTGAAACGCGTAAAATCATAATAAAAAGCAGCAAAGCCAGCGACAGTTAACTGTCTCTGGAGGAGCCAGCGGCAGTTAACCGTCGGCGCTTAGGCTAACGGTTGTTAACTGTCGATGGGGGTAAAAGCGTCATTTACTTGTGTCAATAGAAAGTTTCCTATGTCAGAAAAGTAATTTTCTATTTTTACTACCATTATTATTATTATGTTTCATACTTGTAATACTTGTTCCACTTGTTTGATGGGTCGCTCCTTTTTAAAATTATTCTGAATTGTGTTGGAAAATTGTTCTTCTCCCTTTTAAAATTTCACATTCCCTTAATTATGTCTGGTATAAGTTAACTTAAACTCGACTTTTTCAACGTGAGCTAATTCAAATTGAACCTTTTTAAGCGTGAATTAACTTACACAAATACGTGAATGAGCAAAAATAAAAGAGAGAATATCAATTTTCATTGTGTTATTAGAGTTCCAAGCCCACATGTGCTTGTATGTGAAAGGTTTTGAAAAATTCTTTATTTTTCTGCATGGGATAAATACTATTAAATGAGTAAATGTTTTTAAAAAAAAATTGGAGTTTAGATTGTCACATTTTCTCCGGTTCAAGTTCTCAAAACTGCCTTCATCTCCGTTCCCCTATTACCGAACATCTCATTAAGGAATTCTCTTAATATAAATGAAAGGGTTGAATATGTTTTTGGTCCCTATAAATATACCAACTTTTCGTTTTAGTCTTTCTAAAGTTTTCTCTCAACTTTTAGTCCCTATAAAATTTTCAATCTTTACCCAATGAAATCAAATTTTCAATCTTTATTTTTCAATATTAATTAGACTCTACTTTTATTCCTCCAACGAAATCAAATTAATAATTTATCAATTCTAAATTTTTCAGTTAAATGTATCCTTATTTTTTTTGAGTTTAGATAATTAATATGTTTTTATTTATGATTTATATATTTGATGATGATTTTTAATTTCTTTTAATATTATTTTACAAAAATTACATAAAAATGTTGATAATGAATCATTCCAAAGTTTCACATTCTAACCCAACTTAACTCAAGTTTTATATTGCTTAACTAGATTGAGACAAAAAGACCTAACTTTTATGAAGTTTTGTCCATCCAAATAGTGGTCTAATAGATCGATATTCATTTTTCGACAACTCTACTTAATATATATGTTAACATTTATCCTTTTTCTTCTGTTGACTATATCGTTCTTAAACTAAGGAGTATTTTTAATTCAGAGTTCAACTAAAACATAAAATATTCAACTGAAAAACTAAACTTGGATTATTTAAAACAAATGCCATTTAGTAAAGCTGGTTAATCAATTGAACACAATTTTTTTTTTTTTCAATTTAAAATTGTCACTGTCTCATTTTCTTATTGGGTAATAAACCAATGATGAAACTGAATTGGTATTGAAAAAAGTGACAGGTTAAGAAAGTAAATTACAGTGATGTAGACATGATCATACCCAAAGAAAGAAAGTCTAAAGTATAAAGTAAACCGAACACACTGGAAATCCACGTGGCTGATCTGTTACTCTCTCCCCAATCACCATAAATATTCTTCAATTCGCATAAACCAATTCATTTCATTCCTAAACTGTAAAACTCAAATCCCATAGCATAGTATATTCACATTCATATTCATCGTATTAAATCAAATCACACAACTTTCGGAACGTATCACACAATTCTCGCTTCAATGGCTTCTCGCGTCGGCATCACTAATGGCACCACCTCTTCTTCACCTTCTTATTTAAACTCTTCACGTTTTCTATCACCTTCTAAGAATTCTTCTTCTTCTTCATTCCAAACCCAAAACGGTACTAATTCCAATTCTGCTTCTGTCATGACGCAAAGCAAAACTGTTCTCGTTACCGGCGGTGCCGGTTATATCGGTAGCCACACCGTTCTTCAGCTTTTACTCGGCGGTTTCAAAACGGTTATCGTTGATAATCTTGATAATTCCTCTCAAGTTGCTGTTCATAGAGTTAAGGAACTCGCTGCTCAATTTGGGAATAACCTCAATTTTCATAAGGTGCTTTTTTTTTTATTACGCGTTTTTTGATTGGTTTTAGTTTCAGCGTTTTTTAATTTTAGATATTGATAGTTTTGAGAATTTAGGTTTACTAACTTTTTTTTATGCTTCTAATTTTGCAATTCGTTTATATTTTGATTTGTGTAATTTTTATGATGGCGGTGGGTCTAAAAAGCTAAATTTTTGAGCTTTTAATAAGAATTATTGGAAAAGCTAAAGGTTTTTTTTTGAAATTTGATGTAATTTTTGGGGCACGGCTTGTTTTGAGTTGTTGACAGATCCAAATATTGGTTTTAAGCTTTCTGTGATCTCTACTTTAACTTAAAGAATTTGAGTTTTCATGTTAATTCTGTTCAGGGAATTGTTTATGAGACAATTTGTTTATCTGTTTCAATTCTATGTGTCGGTTTGTGAGTTGAATTTTGGAGTGTAACACTTTAGAGGGTTAAGTATATGTTTTAATATTTCTTTGAAGCAGTTTATACTATATTTTAAAAAAATTGGAAGAACAACATAGTACATGAGCATATAATATCATGTTTTTTGATTTTTTAAAATATCAAATATATATTAAAATATAGATTTAGCCCTCCAAAACCATATGAAAACCAACTCGCAAACACACCTTTAATTTTACATCTGGTTGTAGTGAAGTCAAAATGTTTGCAGTTTGTTCATTGTAGTGTCGAGAGAAAGTTTAAATTATATTTTTTTCGATTGCAGGTAGACCTCCGCGACAAGGCTGCTCTTGAGCAAATTTTTGCTTCCACCAAGTAAGGATTATAAGTGTTTTTTTCCTTTTTTCTTTTCTATTTTGGTTCTCATAAGTAGAGTATAATTGGTTCAGTAAGTACAACTCAAATGGTAGCTGCACAGACATTTGATTTGTTGAGACGCAAGTTCCAACATGCGATTCCTTACTTCTCCACAATTAAGGCATGAAATTATCGTAATTAGGCTATTTAACAAACCAAAAGTAGAGTATGACTGATGTTTTTGTTAATATAATGAAAAAATTGGCTCCTTCCTTGCGGTTTTGTTAATATAATTATCTTATAGTTGTACTTATAATTGATGGTATAACTGTTTCTTATAACTTTTTATTATTTTGTTTTAGGTTTGATGCAGTTATACATTTTGCTGGGATGAAAGCTGTAGGTGAAAGTGTGCAGAAGCCATTGCTCTACTACAACAACAATTTGATTGGGACAATCACTCTATTGGAAGTCATGGCTGCTCATGGATGCAAGAAGGTAAGTTCCTTTTTATTTTTGAATGGGATGCACGCTTTCAAAATTAAATAACTGTGCATTTTTTTATCTCACTGATTTTTTTTATTTGAATGATTTCAGCTTGTGTTCTCATCTTCGGCCACTGTATATGGTTGGCCAAAGGAGGTTCCATGTACTGAAGAGTTTCCTCTGTCAGCAGCAAATCCATATGGCCGAACAAAGGTATAATTAGGAAATTATTTAGGGCATTTGTTGGAAGGTGAAACTGGTTTTGACTTTAAATTTCTGTCTCTGCCATCTATTTTTGGTTATGTATAAAAGATCATTATGAAGTTGATGAATAATTAAGGAGGATTCCTTCAAATTCTTTCTAATTATCTTCTGCTTGTTTGAATGAGTTTCTGTTTTTACTAAAAGAAAAAAGATCTTCATTTTAATTAGTTTAATTTGATTCCTGTCTTGGAGTATTGCAATGATATCTGATGAGATGTTTCCCATTCAGCTTACCATTGAAGAAATCTGCCGTGATGTCAATCGTGCTGATCCAGATTGGAAAATAATGTTATTGAGATACTTCAACCCAGTGGGTGCACACCCTAGTGGTTATATTGGGGAGGATCCTCACGGGATTCCAAATAATCTTATGCCATTTATTCAGCAAGTAGCGGTTGGCAGACGTCCTGCACTGACAGTTTTTGGAAATGATTATAATACAGTTGATGGCACTGGGGTATGTTATCATTCACTTCAACTTTTCCGTTTTGATTATTTCATGTGCAAAGTGCTCTTTGTCATCCCATTTGTATTTTGTACCCTGTTAGAAATTTTGCTTGAATAAACTGTCAGTCCTGGTTCTGTTGGGTGCATGCATTCATTTACCATTTTAAAGATCTACCTTTGATTTCTTCCCTATGGCTCTTATTGGATGGTTCTTACCTTATTCTCAGGTTAGGGATTACATTCATGTTGTTGATTTAGCTGATGGCCATATTGCTGCATTGCATAAACTAGAAGAAGCCGACATAGGTATTATTCCAAATATATCATTATATTACCTTCTAACACTTACTCGTGTTGTTATGGGTAAATTTTGAGGCAGTGGTACCTTATGTCTTTAATATTCATGCTGTGTGTCTGTACAGGTTGTGACGTTTATAACTTAGGGACAGGAAAGGGAACATCAGTTTTGGAGATGGTTAGAGCTTTTGAGAAGGCATCTGGAAAGGTAATAACTTTACCTGGTCTCCTATCTGTCACCTTTATCCTAGCTGTCAACTTCAATTCCACTTTTCAAAACAAAAATACTGTTGCTCACATGCTTTTATTTCTTTGCGGGGTGAGCTGTTCTGAAAATTTAGCTAAATTTTTGTGTTCGTATGAATTGCCCTAACTGTAGTTAAGGATATATAGCTTCTCTAAGACAGACCGGTTGCTCTATAATCTCAGTTGCCTCTCTTTTCTTTATGGAGTGCTATAGATAGAGACATGCAAAGTGGCTACCAAATGTTATAGGAATCAAATAATTTCCCTCTAGGATTCTTTCTATCCAACTTAATCTTTAATTGACAATCACGGTTACTTTTTATATATTATGAAAATCTAGAGCATGTTGAACCAAATCATGTATAACATCGAGCTAATTTTCAGTGCATGTATAATAATTGTCCTGATTATTTATGTTTTCAGAAAATTCCACTTGTGAAGGCTGGCCGTAGACCTGGTGATGCTGAAATAGTTTATGCATCAACAAAAAAAGCTGAAAGAGAACTTAAGTGGAAGTAAGTGTTCTTTATCTAACTGGTCAGGCTTTCCTTTCTAATATCTTGTTAGGACTGGGCATCATCTTATTATTAGTCATCATTCTCTTCCGAAGTATGCTGACTAGATAAATGCGCAATTTGTTTATAATGAATTACTTTATGTGCATCTCCATCTCTTCAAATTTGTAACTGTTATGTTGTGAAACATTTGCATATTAGTGATAAATGTTTCATCCAATTTGCAACATTTCTGTTATCAAACATTTCCATCTTTATGATATACTCTGGGTGTGGTTTGGTGGTATTCTTCTTTCTCCTACCCCTTTATATTTTATTATTCTCTAAAAGAAATTATTTGATGTGGCAGGGCAAAATATGGAATTGATGAAATGTGTCGTGATCAATGGAATTGGGCTAGCAAAAATCCTTACGGCTATGGATCTCCTGATTCCACAGATTAAAGTTGACAATGATTAAATAAGCCATAGATGTTATGATCTTGGGTTTTTTCTTTTCTTTCTGAACTCTGCTACATCAATCACCATAGGTCCTGTGAATTTAGTTTTCTCCGAAGCTCTTTTTCTCTAATAGCCTTTTAAAGGAGACAAGTACTATTGTGATTTCTAGTTACAGTAAAGAAGTAGTGATTTACCATACTATAGTTTACACTTTACAGGTTATATCTAGGCTTCACCTTACAGGTTATAGGTTATTATTATATATAAGGATTCTATCATGTTCCTACATGAACTTGATGGCGTCCTGTTTTGTAAATCTAAACTATGTATTTTATTTATATATGATATGATAACCAACCAGCTCTTTTCTGCAGTTACTAAGCGTATATTAACAACAATACAAGTATGCCTTTAATCAGAAATTTCTTGTTAAAGAACCTTTTTGGTTTAAGCTCACTCTTGCACAAACATTATGTGTTCATGTAATTGCCTATATTCTGTAAGTCGGGGTATAAACTACAACCAAAATTGCAGTTAAAGTAAACTTGACACTCAATTTGCCAGATTATAATAAATTTCTGTATTTTGGGTATAATTTGTAGAAGTGGTATCAAAGCAACTTTGAGGAAAGACTTGAACTAATATCAGATGTTCATTTATCTATAATTAAATGGGAAGTCACAGCAGAGAAGCTATCACAAGATGTTGAATAATACATGTATATGCCAATGTCTTAGAATTTTATATGTCAATTTGAAATATGACGTTGAGACTTAATTTCAGCGTTGAATGGGAAAATGAGAAGAAGAAAAAACAGCCAAAAGTAAATCCAAAGGTGAGAAGTACGATTTAGATCTAGGAGTATAAACTAGTCAGCGCTGTATAGAATGGACTAACAACGAGTCTCTTTCACACAACAGCACAGTCACAAAGGGTTATTCAAATTCACAATCATCGCATGAAATAGTTCCTAAATCACATTGTGCTAAATGCTTATAAACAAAATATCCAAAAACTACATTCCAACCATCACAGCATTCTACGTCCTTGTTGTATCATAGGACTAAAAAATGGTTCTAGACTCTAGTTTTATCATGAGCAACAAAACTGTTCTTGTTACCGGTGGTGCTGGTTACATTGGTAGCCACACCGTTCTTCAGCTCTTACTCGGCGGTTTCAAGACCGTCGTTGTTGATAATCTTGATAATTCCTCAGAAGTTGCCATTCACAGAGTTAAGGAACTCGCCGCTAAATTTGGGAATAACCTTAGCTTTCACAAGGTACTCTTTCCCTTGCACATTTTTTTTGCTCAATTTCGATTATTTGTAGTATTTTTTTTGCTAAATTTAAGGATTCAAAATTAGAAATGATTGATGAAATTTAGGTAGAAAACGTTATTTTTTGTTGTTTCAATGTGTTAAATGCAGAATTTTTAGATAAAATTTCCATTTTTAACTTCTGCTCTTAGGACACTCGTCAGCATTTCCTTGTTTTATTTTGTGGATTTAGGTTTGCCAATTTGTTCTTGCTGTTTTTATTTTGCTATTCATTTATACTTGATTTGTGCAGTTTTTGTGATTAATGCGAGTTCAGAAAGCTAAAGTTTTGTGCTTTGTTTCCTCTCATGTTCTTTTTTAAGAATTATTGGAATGTCTGTTTTAAATACATTTGAAAATTCATTTTGAACTGTTTGATTTGATGTAATTTTTGTGGCACAGCTTGTTTTGTTTAGTTGATAGATCCAAATATTGTTCGCTTTCTGTCATGTCTAATCTAACTTCACAACTGAGTCTATGTTTTTTTTTTCACTCTAGGACAAGACATTATTTTTCCTTTTCAAATTGTGTGACAAATTGTTTATTTGTTCAATAAAGTTCAAACTATTTCAAATCTGCTACACTTATTTTATTTATTCTACCAAAGGAAATCATAGGTGCTTTGGTTACTTAATTTGGCATCTGGTTATAGCTTATTTGAAGTTTGTTCATTATATTCTTGACCAATAGTTTTAACTATATTTTGGTCATTGCAGGTAGATCTCCGGGACAGGGCCGCTCTAGAGCAAATTTTTGCTTCCACAAAGTAAGGATGATGACAGAAGCTATTTTTTACCTTCCTATTTTGATGCTCAGTTGAGTATGACTCGTGTTTTTGTAATAATAATGAAGAAGACTCACTCTTTCATTTTGGTGCCTCGTGTTATCTTATAGTTGTTTTTGATCATTGATATTATAACTGTTATTCATTTATATTGTAGATTTGATGCAGTCATACATTTTGCTGGACTGAAAGCAGTAGGTGAAAGTGCGCAGAAACCGTTACTCTACTACAACAACAATTTGATTGGGACAATCACTCTATTGGAAGTCATGGCTGCTCATGGATGCAAGAAGGTAAGTTCCTTGTTTTTATGTCCTTCATGATAGACTTTAATTGTATCAAGAGAACAATTTTAATATGAACAGATTTCTATGGTACTGCAACGTCTTTTGCTCGATCATGTTTTGCTGAGTTCTTTATTATTGCTTGGGATACAGTATATACATGTCACCAATTGAATTGCCTAAATATTGCACGTATGTTACTTAAATTTCAGTTAAGTTCTTGACTTTCATAAACCATGAGTAAATATTTATGTGGCTCTAGTCATTGGTTTTACTGCTCATAGTTATTTAGTTGTGACAGTGGTGACGTATGAAGCCCTTAGGTTCCCTTTTTGACACATAACTACCCTGAAGTGTTTTGTAAGGGGAGGTTGAGTATGCATTTTATTTCAATCATGATTCGCTTTTCTTATCACACTGATTTTGTATTTATTTTAATTATATCAGCTTGTGTTCTCATCTTCGGCCACTGTATATGGTTGGCCAAAGGAGGTTCCATGTACAGAAGAGTTTCCTCTGTCAGCAGCGAACCCATATGGACGAACCAAGGTATGATTTGGAAACTAGTTAGGGCATTTGCAGGAAGCTTATATTGGTTTTAACTTTAAATCTCTGTCTCCGCTAGCTATTTTTGGGGTCTTGTACAAAATATGATTTTGAAGTTGATGAATATTATTTAACTTTAATGCTTGTCTTGGAATATTGCAATAATATCTGATAAGATGCTTCTCATGCAGCTTACAATTGAAGAAATTTGTCGTGATGTTCATCGTGCTGAACCAGACTGGAAAATAATATTATCGAGATACTTTAACCCTGTGGGTGCACACCCTAGTGGTTATATTGGGGAGGATCCTCGCGGAATTCCAAACAATCTCATGCCATTTATTCAGCAAGTAGCGGTTGGCAGACGTCCTGCACTGACAATTTTTGGAAATGATTATAATACAGTTGACTGTACTGCGGTATGTTATCACTGGCTTTAATTTTTCCACTGAGATTTTGCCTCGAGAGGAAAGTTGAGTGAAGTTTAACAAATCTCACATCACACATAATTTCTCTATGTTGAACACATCCTGAGCGACCTTAACCACAGTTGGATCATTTCACATGCACAATGCTCTCCACCATCCCGTTTGTATTGGCCTTTCTTTGAAATTTTGCTCGAATATACTAGCTGTCCTTGTTGGATTGTTCAGTTTGGTGCATGTATTTTATTTACCATTCTGAAGATCTACCTTTGATTTCTTCACTGTTGATCTTAATGGATGGTTCTGACCTTATTTTCAGGTTCGGGATTACATTCATGTTGTTGATTTAGCAGATGGGCACATTGCTGCATTGCTTAAACTAGAAGAAGCTGATATAGGTATTATTCCATATTTCTTATTATCTTATCTTCTAATACCAAACCACCTGTGCTGTTATTGGAAAATTCTAAGGCAGTTGTAATGCAATATATTTATTCTACTAAAACTGTCTTTATATTTATGGTTTGTGTGTGTATACAGGTTGCGAGGTTTATAACTTGGGGACAGGAAAAGGAACATCAGTTTTGGAGATGGTTAGAGCTTTTGAACAGGCATCTGGAAAGGTAATAGACCAATATTTCTTTATTTAGTGCTATAGATAGAGACATGAGAAGTGGCAACCAAATATTCTAGGAATCAAATAATTTCCCTCTAGGATTCTTTCTATCCAACTTATCCATAATTCCCAATCATGTCTACTTTGTTTATAAATTCTTAAAAGCTAGAGCATCCTGAACCAAATCATGTATAACATTGAGCTAATTTTCAGTGCATATACAATAATGCTCATGATTATTTATGTTTCAGAAAATTTCACTTGTGAAGGCTGGCCGTAGACCTGGTGATGCTGAAGTTGTTTATGCATCAACAGAAAAAGCTGAAAGAGAACTTAAGTGGAAGTAAGTGTCATTTTCTTCCAAATGGATATCTTACTGATTGGGCTTTCCTTTCTGATAGCTTGTTTCGACTGGCTTTCATCTTGTTAATTGTTGCAACTGTTTTGTTATGAAGCATATATCATCATAATGATACATTCTAGACATTGTTTGGTGGAATTCTTCTTTCTCCTCCTCCTCCACCTTTATATCATTCTCTAAAAGTTACCTGATGTTGCAGGGCAAAATATGGAATTGATGAAATGTGCCGTGATCAATGGAACTGGGCTAGCAAAAACCCTTACGGCTATGGATCTCCGGATTCCACGAATCAACCTTGATAGTTACTTTATATACCATAAAAGTTATTATCTTGGGTTCTTCTCTGAACTCTTGCAACAACAATCACCATATGTCCTGTGATTTTAGTTTACCTTGAAGCTCGTTTTCTTATTGCGATTTTAAGGTGACAAGCACTTGTACTAATATGATTTCTAGTTACAGGTAAATAAGTAGTGATTTACATTTACCATACTATAATTTACAGGTTATTCTAGACTCCATCTTACAGGTTATAGTTATATAAGGATAAGGATTCTCTTGTGTTCGACATGAACATGACTGCTTCCTGTTTTGTAAATCTAAACTGCAGATTTTATATATATAGGATAGGATATGATGACTAAAGGTACTCTCACCGCATTATGTGATATTTAGCTTTTCATATTTAGCACTACCAATGTATGAATATTTGAATTAATTCTCCAGTGTTCTTTTTTGCTGGTCACAAGCTCTTTTCTGCAGTTACCGACCGTTTATGACGACAATAGGCCGGTAATCAGAAATATCTTGTTAAACAACCTTTTTGGTTTAAAAAGTTAAACATAATCTTGTACAAGCATTATGCATTCTGGTAATTTTGCCTATATTCTGCAAGTCTGGTATTAACTACAATCTTCAATCCAAAAAACTATATCTAGAGCAAACTTGACACTCAATTGAGAATATTTTGGGTATAATTGTATTGTAGGGAAATGATTTATGTTATTCTAATGAATAATGTTTTTTTTACAATTGTAATTATAGAAGTGATATAAAAGTAGCTTTGAAGAACGATTTGAAAATTAGACCTAATGTTATTTTATAGGTTCTCTTTATCGTATGTAATCTTATTTGTTACATTATTAAACATTAAATATAAGCACCTTTCTCCGTCAGAATTCGGAAGGTGGTTCGTCACGTTATGAATTTAGGTCTTGTGTATATCTAACATATGTGTTGGTAATATAACAAAAATGGAAGTCACATAAGAGATGCTATCAAAAGATGTAGTACAATATACAAGCATTTGACCATGTGTTAGAATTCAATACTAAATTTTCATGAAGAGCTTGTGAGACATAAAAATGAGCATATACAGTAAAAAAATAAATTCAAAAGTGAGAAGCTGTACAAAATTGTTGTTGACACATTTGGTTTGGCTGATAAATACATGTAAAAGACGAAAATGCCCCTCGGTAGTTAATTGCCGAATTATGAAACCGGTTGCGGTTAACTACCGATGAAAACTTCGGCAGTAAACTACCGAGGAAAACTAAAAACTTCGGCAGTTAACTGCCGAGGAAACCTCAAACCTTTTTTTTTGTTGACAAAAACCATAAATTGTCATCAGTAATATTTATTGATTTTGAATGTTTCAATCATTATTTTGTATGTTTCAAACAATTGCAGTATTATACTTATATACACACACATATATATATTAGAGTAAATTACACTCCCCTCCCCTCAAAGATGCTTGAAATACACTCCCCTCCCCTCATATGTTAAAATATACAATTTCCTCCCTTGAAAAGTAAAA
>Ga0209282_1001249_pt1 | contig 13764 bp, 15 predicted proteins | sample Mtrugardesep15_FD_187529 | JGI IMG/M metagenome (GOLD analysis project Ga0209282, IMG submission 187529) | Root nodule microbial communities of legume samples collected from California, USA - M. trunc garden sep15 (SPAdes) (version 2) | ecosystem: Host-associated > Plants > Roots > Nodule...
TGTCTTTGAGGGGGTGGATTTAGTCCCACATCGGTTAGATATGAAGATTGATCATAGTTTATAAAGAGGAGGCACTCCTCACCTTACAAGCCGGTTTTGTAAGGATGAGTTAGGCCTCAAATTTCGACAGAATGGCAGAGTTAACATTTGTGTAACCATTTCAATCAAATTCAGTTTAACCTTTTTTGTATTCCTCTCTCAACCTATCAACTCTAATACCCCTTTAACCTTTTTTGTATTCCTCTCTCAACCTATCAACTCTAATACCCGATGAAACAAGACCAGATGACCTACCTTTATGCTTTGATCACATCTTTTGGTTTCTGATTTTTAAAAGAAAAGTAGGGGATCAAACATTAAATTTTGGTCCAGCTGCTAGAAACTTCATATAGGTAACCATTGTGAATAGGTATGCTTGTTTTTTAACTGGCTCTGCATGACTCTTTGAAATATGATTTTTCTTCCAGGCTCTGGAATCTTCTAGTACGTGGATCTTAGACTTTCGGGAAGAAGAGGAGAAGGGTTGCTGGTTTAAAGGACTCATCCAAGCTACATATCAAGCTTCAGTAAGACAGCCTTAGCATGCTTTTTCACATTCATTTTGCTTTGATATGTTATTATATCCTTGATCTTCATAGTTCATTTCTTAGATGCATACACTTTGCTTGCAGACTCCCCTATCAGTTGATGTGCTAGATAACTCTGAGGGTGCTACTGCTTCCTACAATGTTCTTAATAACACAAATTCAAAAACAGCTGATATTGTTATAAATGGGGCATTGATGGAAGCCAAACTGTTTGTATATGGAAAGGTTTGATACATTCCTTTTTAGGCTTTTTCTGGCACAAGCATGAGGAATGATTAGTTTAATTTGTACACGAGCGCACGCACATCTTTATGTTGTTACTTTTTATCACATTCCCAAACTATGCCTGTCCAGTATTGAATCGAGAGAGTTTTCTAAGTAAAACTGTTTAAACTGAATGTTACTATGTATTTAACTGCCGAGTTCTGCTGTATTTATAGTCTCTGAAGATTGTAAGACAAGCCACCGTATAACAGAACTGAACTATCAATTGCCACTGACTAACTAATTTGTTTAAGTATTAATGATTCTCGAGGATTCTGAATACAAGCTTGGCATTTATAGTGCCTAGCAGCTTAACTAACACACTAACAGAAAGGTAGTTATGACAGTTGTCTGCCAACTAATCAAAATAAACTAAACAACAATGAATATTCTAAAAAACCTATTATCAGTAATATCTGACATGTGGAAATATATGTGTTTTAATGTATGTGCAGGCTGGAAACATGAATGATGGAAATCTTGATGAGTCTCTTATTCTTGAAATTGTTGCAGATGGGGGAAAGGTTTGTTTGTATAAGCTTCTACATTTGGTTATTAGATCGATATAATCTTGAATTGGAACTTCCCTAGACCGGTTAACTCTTTTGATTGTCTTTTTATGCATTTTTTGTCCTTATGTATAAGAACGTGGACAAGTGTCTGTAGGTTTCAGTGACATTTTGTCTTTAGTATTACGCATATATTTTTGGATTTCAACAGGAACTTGTGTGTTTATTTAATCTGTTTTATGTGTCCGAAGGGGGAGCCTTGGCACAACGGTAAAGTTGTTGTCGCGTGATTGAAAGGTCATAGGTTGTTGTCACGTGATTGTAAGGTCACGGGTTCAAGTCCTAGAAACAACCTCTTGTGTTAAAAACAGGATAAGGCTGCTTACAATACACCAAAAATGGTGGAACCCCTTTCCAGGCCCTGCGTATGCGGGAGATTTAAGATCCGTTCGGTTCGAGGTTTTTGGAAGGGTGGAGAGGGGAGGGAGTATTTTAATGTTTTCGTTTTTGGTTGAACTTTTAAGAGGGAAGGGGTGTGAAGGGGAGGGGAGCAAAACCCATCCTAGATTCATTTATTGCTTCCCTCCAAATTTGAGTTTTTTGGAGGGGAGGGGAGATGAGTTATTACAATTTTAATTACATTGACATAATTATCCTCATGATTTTTTTTAAAATGTCAAAATTATCCTTATTGAAAATTTAAGACTAGGTTACACAATTGCTTCTTGTGTTTATGCCTGCATTTTATTTTGACCAAATCCATTTTTTTTTACGCTTTTTTTTCTTACGTTTTTTCACATATTCTTATCTGTGTTCTTATCTTCTAATAATATTCCTTTAGAAAAAAAGTTACGTATACAATTCTTCCATTCTTTTTTAGTATATGTTTTTACATATTTATGTTTTTTTAAGGAGTTTTTATATATTTATGTTGTAATGTGTGTGTGTGTGTGTAGAATTTATTTTGATAAAAAATTTAAAGGGTTAGATGAATCATCAAGATTGTTCGGAAGTGAATAATTTGATAAATATTTTATTGGGTTATTGAGTTTTCATGTTTAATTATTTTTGAAGTGAATAATTTTAAAATTATGAGACTCTTGAGGGTAAAAAGATAATTTAGTTTTAAAATACCTCCCTTCCCGTTGTGAACCAAACATAAATTGAATTAAAATCCCCTCCCCCCTTCCCTTTCCTCTTTTGAACCAAACATATATTATATCTCCTCCCCTCCCTTCAGGAAAAAACCCCTCCCCTCCGTTCCGTTGAACCAAACGGACCCTTAGTGCACCGGGCTTGCCCCCCTTTTTTTTTAAATGTTCTGTTGAAGAAATAATACATGTAAAACTTATACCAAGTTATTTTTTCTTAAATATTTTGGTGTGAAGTTCCATAACCAAAGAGAAACTTATAGAAAAGTGATAGAAAATACAATTAAGTTTCAATGAGAGAAGATCAGATGGAAAGATAATATTCTGGCACTGAATTTGCTACTATATTCTGGGTGAACTTGATATTTTTTCAGATTGCCATAATTTTTCTTAATCTGCTTAGTTGAATTAGCTCCTAGCAGAATGTTTAATTTGATTGCAAGGAGAATAAATGTAAAAAGCATTTTACAAAGGCGAGTAATTAAGTTATTTCTACAACTAAAAATTTCCAGTACAAGGTGAGCAATTTACAGGAAGAGAGGAACTCACCTTCAGTATTAGAATGTGCTTGGCATACTACTTTGTACTCCTTGAAGTTATTAAATTTCCTCCAACGAAACTACAATACTTAGTAGTGGACCTCCTGCTATCAACTGGCCCTGCATAGTCAGCATCAATATCAGTCTCAATTATTACATTGCCATTATTTTTATATAAAATTTCTCTTATAAAGTTATTGAGTTGTTGCTCTTTTCCAACAAAATTATTCCAATTTAGCAGTATGTTTGGCATTTTGCTTCTTTTGTATATCTGACCTAGAAACGAAGTCATTTGTGGTTTCTGTTTTGCCTCCCAGGTGCATGTCATTCTTGCAGATAGTGATCTGACAGTGAAGATGAAATTGCATTCTTTAAAAATTAAGGATGAACTTCAGGGTCGTCTATCTGTATCTCCACATTATCTAGCTGTTTCAGTCTTGACGAATGAAACTTTATGTTCTTCCTCCAACTCCCATGGGAAGGACAATTCACTTGGGATTCCTGATGACAATGATAGCTTTATGGATGCATTATCAGACTTCATTTCTCAAACAGATGGAGGGCATTCTTTACATAATATGGAGTTGGATCAGCAAGGATTGATGGGGATTGCTTCTGATTTTGAGTCTCTTGAAAGTTTAATTCATGAAAAAGAAATCGAAAATGGAAATAGTACTCCTCATGAGGAATATTATGAGGCAGAGGGAAGTGATACTTCAAATTTTGTATCTATGTCTTTCTCAACAAGGAGCCCTGGCTCACCTGATTATGATGGTATCGATACACAGGTACTTTAACGAGGATTGTTAACATTGAATCTGATTTTCAGGTCTTCTCTTCTATGTTATGAGATACAATGCTGTATTTACATTTCTGATTGTTCATCTTCAGATGTGTGTTCGCATGTCCAAGCTGGAATTTTTTTGCAACCGACCCACAATTGTTGCATTGATAAGTTTTGGCTTGGATATAAGCTCAGGAAATAAAGTGACAAGTGATGCAGACACTTTGGAAACTTCTCCAGAGAGACCTTTAGTAAAGGAAAGGACCGATGAAAAGGGCCGCGTTAGAGGATTATTAGGATTTGGTAAAGAACGCGTAGTATTTCATTTGAACATGAATATGGACAGTGTAACTATTTTTCTTAACAAGGAGGATGGTTCTCAACTTGCCAAGTTAGTACAAGAAAGTTTCCTGATGGATCTTAAGGTAATGACTTACTTTCTAATAGTTGGTCTTATCGCCTTCCTCTCTCCTCCGGCTTTCTATTCATAACTTGTTTCATATCTTTTTTAAAATTATTCTTTTCCAGTAATTGTTGCTCTGGAAGCATAGTTTTTTTTTCTTCCTTTTGTTGTCATATCTGTAAAATCTAAAATTGTTTATTTCTCTTATGAAGGTTCACCCAAGTTCTCTTTCTATTGATGGAACATTAGGCAATTTTAGGCTATGTGATACGTCTCTCGGGTCAGATCAATGTTGGGATTGGCTTTGTGACATACGAAATCCAGGTGTTGAATCCCTTATAAAGGCGAGTTTTCTTTTCCATGTGTCTGTAAAATTTCACTGCTCTACATAAGCTTAACTGTTTTAAATAGCTGTTTGATTTTGACATCAGTCATACATTTTAATTGACAAATATAGTACATTACATGCAGGTTAAAATTAGCTTTTAACGGCTTTTGAAAAGTTTAAATTCGATACAATCTGCAAACTATTTTGACAGAAAATAAAACTTGCAAGTTAAGATAGAGAATAGTTCTCAATAATTTTTATATGAAATACACACTAGAATTGAATTACATGGGCTAATGACTGATATCTAACACTCTGATTTTCGTAATGTAAATATTGCTATGATCAAGGGATATCTTTTGTACAGATTAATGAATACTATAGAATTTGCATGTTAGTTGTGTGAATTCTGTGTAAATACTGAGATCACAACACTTGTATTTACATTGGTTTGACAATAAATGCATTAACTGCTTAATAAGTAAGCACTAGGCTAGGAAGTTGTATATTGTAGGAGTAATAACAATCAATCTAGAAAGTTGTACCATTAAAGGAATATCTTAAGATTCTTAATTTTAACAAATACAAATACAACAGGCTGAGAGTTAATCTTATAAAGCTATTCAGCAACACATCATTATTCTCAACTTGGGACCATAGCTAACGATCAGTGGCCCTGCTAACAGTACTAAAACCCTAGCTGTAAAGTCCAAAAAATTCTAGCTGCTCCGTTGGCTGTCCAGAAGTAGCGGCTCATGCAGTTTGGAAATCTGTCTTTTTCTCTCACATGTCGTCAAACGTCCCTGTGCAGCTTGAAAGTCCACCTGTATGGGGACTCACACTCTTCCCTCTTGAGCACCAACGGCATCACCACCATTTTAGTCAGGTTAACCAGAGTTCTCTATCCTCGTTCTAACCCGTTTTTTTCAGTGAGCCTCCCTGTATCTAGTGCTTTGCAGCTGTTCACATGTATTTTTTGAATTATTTGCATCTATTTTGGTTTGTTATCTTGTGTCCGCCTCTGTTATATTATCTATCTGTTGTCCAAGATCAAAATCATCATAGAACAAGACCAACAAATCTGGTGAGAGCCTTGTGTCCATTTCTTTCAGGATATACCTCTATAACTTCCCTGAAACTCAAAGGAGAATAATTTAAATTGGTCTCTTGCTGCTGCATATGGTCTCGCTAAGACACCCTCTAAAATTCAGAAGGATTTTCGTGATCATTGGGAGCCGTTGAAGTTACAGATTTTGAATAAAAGGCGAAGAAACAAGAACATGATAATGAACAAATAATAACATGATAATAGCTTAACACAATAGACTTAAAACTAATCCCTATTTTTGGGCTATAAGTTGTCCGTAGCCTGAAAGAACCAACTTAAGCGTGTGAATGGTCTCATAGTTTTCCGTGACTGGTTTCGACAGCTCAACCTTGACTGTGGTTGGACAAGGGACTACGAATCAAACAATTTAAGCTGGACAATACAAATGTCACTACCTCGACGTCTTCCCTGTACGCATATGCCGCAGGAAGAGTGGCAAATTTCTTTTGTTCCATGGCTCTTTTGCGGTTGAGTTAGACCCAAATTCTGGTATTAAAGCTGGACTTTGCAGGCAATGTGGGATTAGAGTTCAGCTCACACTACCCGTGAGGATGGGTATTGAAACTGCATTTGTTTCCCACATTGCCTATGTTTCTAGGCTATGCAATTCTAATATGTATTTGGACACCTTCGTCCTATGTATTTGAAATTATTTTATGATAATTTTTCAAGTGAAAGTAATGCTTGGTCATTCTTATTATCATTTATATGCTTTAAAGGGAAATTTTACTGATTTGTTTTTGTGTATATTGGTCACAACGAAATTTGAACCTTCAACCTCATGCAATTCCCTCACCACTAGCTCATTACTCCGGGTGTCTTCATTCGAGTTATTTATATTTGATATTTTTTTTTTCCAGTTCAAATTTAATTCTTATAGTGCCGAAGATGATGATTATGAAGGATATGACTACAGCTTGGAAGGTCAACTTTCTGCTGTTCGCATTGTTTTCCTTTATAGATTTGTGCAAGAGGTACGTTTAGAAAATTTAATAAACTTGGTCTCAAATTAAAATTTATGCTTTTCTCCTGCTTTGAGAATTTTAAATCTGTGGGGTCTATGGGTTCATCCACATTGATGTATTTCCTTGTCTAACAAAAAGAAATTACAAAAGTCGATTATGCTTTACTTCTGTAGATAACGGTGTACTTTATGGAACTGGCATCCCCTCATACCGAAGAAGCAATCAAACTTGTTGATAAAGTTGGAGGATTTGAATGGTTGATTCAGAAATACGAAATAGATGGAGCTACTGCATTGAAGCTGGATCTTGCACTTGATACACCAATTATCGTTGTTCCAAGGAACTCAATGAGCAAAGAGTGAGTGAATATATAAATCTGTTCATGTAATATAATAGCAATCTTTTCTTTTCCAAAGTGGTTGGATATTTTTTATGATGGTCTAGGCACTTGATACACCATATGTTTACTGTATGTTGTGGTAAAATTCAAGGTAAGTTATGGCCAGGATTGAAGACCTATCCACTTAGTCATAGAGACTTTGACATTATGCCATACATGATACATCAATTCTTGTAATAGTCTAAGCTATAAGGTGAAAGATCGTGAATGGTTTTTGTATCTTAGAACCTGAAATGTAATTGCTTTATTCACTTCCAGTTTTATACAACTTGATCTGGGAAAGCTTCAGATTAAAAATGAATTCAGTTGGCATGGATCTCGAGAAGAAGATCCTTCAGCTGTGCATATTGATGTTCTTCATGCTCAGGTACAGATTTCTTGTCATATGACCTATCGGGATTAAAATGATTGACATATTCCTGACTCCATGTTAATTACAGATTCTGGGAATTAACATGTCTGTTGGAATTGATGGTTGTCTTGGAAAACCAATGATACGGGAAGGTCAAGGACTTGATATATTTGTTCGTCGAAGTTTGAGGGATGTTTTCCGTAAAGTTCCGACATTTTCACTCGACGTGAAGGTAACTTCAAATCCCAATTTCTAATAGTTGTATTTTATTTCCTTCAAAATGTGTAAAACTACATTTCTTCCAGATGTTCATATGAATTGATAAGTATGGTGAAATGTCAGAATTTTCAACGCATTTTCAACCAAAATGAAAAAAGTACAAGAAATATATCTTTTTGAGGAAGTTTCAAGATAAGATTTATTAATATTTTCTTATAAAGCTGCCTAAACTATGATTTAGATATATCAGAAATTGTGTGTTTTGAAGAAGGAGAGGAAGTTATTGTATTAGAAAATTTTAAAGTTGAGGGTATGTATGAGGCTTTTGTTCTTGTAATTAGGCGAGGGAGAAGAGTTAACATAGAATGCTGACCCCCAATTATGAACAAACAAAAATAATGTCTGATTAACAAAGAGTTGTAAAGATTATACCAAAATCCTCATTTACGTGGGTATATACACTCTGTTGACCTAAGATGATATATATATATATATATATATAAGCACGGACACCAATAATAATTTGAAAAAATGATATAATTCAGTGTAATCATAGGTGTTAGTCTGTTAAATTAAAGTTAAGAATCTTTAGATATTCCTTTAATTATACAAATTGATTGTGATTACTGCTAGAGTATTCAACTTCTTAGGCTAGTGCTTACTAATTAAGCATTCAATGTATTTATTGTAAAGCCATTATAAATACAAGGTGTGTGATCTCATTATAGACACACACAGAGTTTACAGAGACTTCACATATTTTACATGGTATCATAGCTGGTTCTGATTCTGCGACATTTCTCTGTGCTCCGCTACTGCTGCCGGCGGCAGCACCACCTATTAGGGATTTGTTTATTACTGTGCTCATTGCTTCCGGTGACCTTCACACTCGTTCGCTGTGCAAATACCAGTTGCCTGAGGTGTTTATCACTGTGCTCGTCCCTTCCAGTGACCTTCACACCCCTTCACACCCTTTCCCGCTGTGCAAATACCAGTTGCCACTTTTCCGGTGTGACTCAACACCGAACGCCACCACCATACGACCGCGTAATCCTCCGGCGTGCACGATGGCCATTTTCTCCGCTGCCATCTTCCAATGAATGTGCCTCCACGCGCCGCTTTTTTCCCTGCGCGTGAGCCCCACGTGCCATCGCCAAATCAGCACCTAAGAGTGCGTATCCAATTATCGGGCTAACAGTTTCCTGATCCAGCCGCCGCAGGTCCCCCTCTGCCACATTCAGACTTGTTCTTCATCATTTGGTGACTTGGTGACTACATTCTCAGATGATTATCAATGGTGCATTCTCTTCCCATTGATCACTTGATGGTGACTTTAGATTTGTTGTAACAAGCTTGGTGCATATGTCATGTATGCTTCTGCTTGAGGAGGGGTGGTAAAGTTAAGAATTTTTAGATATTCCTTTAATTATACTACTTCCTAGATTGATTGTGATTACTCCTAGGAGTATTCAACTTCCTAGGCTAGTGCATACTAATTAAGCATTCAATATATTTATTGTAAAGCCCTTACAAGTACAAGGTGTGTGATCCCATTATAGACACACATAGAGTTTACACAGACTTCACATATTTTACCGTGTCGGACACTGACATGTGTCTGACACCGAGAGACACACACACACACACACACACACACATATATATATATATATATATAGAGAGAGAGAGAGATGATGTATACTATGAGAATGATTATCTTATATTGAAATGGTGAGAATGATCATCAACCATTGGATTAAAAATAGATGGTTGAGATTATCAACACACATGTGCACCTCACCTTATTGTATCAATTCTCATAAACTCATTTCCGTTTCATCTTCTTCTCCCCATAATCAGAATTCTGGTTTTCACTTTTCAGGCTTCTTCTTATGGTTCTTCTGTATCTCTCTCGCCCTTGACTCTCTTCTTCTTCGTTCCTATCCCTTTCTTCTTCTTAGTTTCTGGTTCTTTCTATCTATTTTTTTTAAAAAAAATTTGGGACTTCCTCCTTCAACATTCTCTACCCATCAGATTTAGGATTTTGTTTTGATTTTTTTTTTTCGATTTCAATCTAATTTTTTCTAGTTTCAATCTAATTTGTTCTGTAAATCATCTTCTAATTTCAATCTTCAATTTCAATATAGGGATCTTGTGTTGAAATTTGTGTGTTTAAAATTGATATTAGAGAGGTGTAAAAGGTGTGTTGTTGTTAATGAACGTGTATCAAATGCAATTTATGTGCTGTTTTGATTAATATAATAATGAGAATGAAGCAATTGTTATGTGAGGAAGAGTAGTAGGAAGATGATAATGATTCTGAGTTATGTGAGGATGGATTGGTGATACAATAAGGAGAGGTTCATGTGTTACAATTATTATGGATACGTGAACATAATCGCTACACCGCCATCATCTTCTGCAAGGTCCAGATCAACTCATTGTTTCTTGCTATCCTTTTTTTTCTGCCTTAGAAGCATTATTAGGTGTAAGATCCTAATGTTTATAACAACTCTTGTAATTTTCACGTGAAAAAAAATGGTCGAAGAAACCTATTTGAAATTAGTTGAAATCAAGATCCTTAACTTACAATTGGGATTATTTAGTGGCAAAGTCCCTCTGAATGAGTTATGGTAAAGGTTCTCAATGTCTAGCCATTGAGATTAAGATCCCCAACAAATTATGAGAAGTCGCAACATTACAATTGAATCTCACAAAATTGCAGCATGATTATTTAATTAACTCTTGAAAAATTTGAGTTGTAATTGTTATAGGTCACAACAATCTGAGCCATGAGTTGTGTAAAACAGAAGGCAAATTGAAAGACAAGACTAGTGACTATTGGAGAAGGAACCTAAGAGAAACGAAACAAAGAAAAGGGTCTTTTTTCTCAAGTGCGATCCTTCAATATTTTCATTTTGTTGGGATAATACGAGGCTTTGGATTAAAGAGTTTTGATGGTTCAAATCTGGTGCAAGTCAATTCACTTACACTTAGTGTCAATGGATCCTGACTCTACACAAACACACATATATATAGATCCACACTACCAGCAATATCAACGAAGCTATTGTGATTGCTCGTCTTACACTTTTTAGCTTCTAGAATCTTTGAAAGCAAGTTTGTGTGTGGACAAATATTTTCCTTCAATAACTTGTGCTTTATGCTTCTGCAAAGGCACTGAAGAATATGATCTGCATCACACTCTTATTACATTTTCCCTTCTTTGTATCTGGCCTATCAGAAGTTATTTAAGCGAAGATTTTGGATAATGTATTTCTGTGTGTTGTTTAGTTTGCAGTGCTTTTTGTGTGTTTCATTATGCAAATCCTCTAGAGTAACCTAATTTTGTTATATTCGTTTTAAAGCTGAGGGTATATCATGTATTTACCCGCAAATATGAAGTCTTCTCAATATCTAAATCCCACAATGCTTTCATATCATAAGTACCTGCGATTGCATGCTTTAATTCTTGTATTTCACTAAAAAAATCCATGTTCTTCAGTTAATTTTATGGTCGCTTGAGCAGGTGGATCTATTGCATGTGGTAATGTCTGATAAAGAATATAAGGTGATTTTGGATTGTACAACCATGAATTTATCAGAAGAACCAAGGCTTCCTGCTAGCTTTCGTGGTGGAAAATCTGGTTCAAAGGATACTATTAAGCTTCTGGTTGATAAGGTTAACCTGAACAGTCAAACTCTATTGTCACAGACAGTTACAATTATAACTGTTGTGGGGAACCATGCCTTGCTGGAGCTTTGTAATGGTACTGATGGGGAGTCGCCACTGGCTCATATTGCGGTGAGTATGTATATTTATATGATTCACTTGTCTATATATACAAATGAAGTTGTTTCCATGACAGTTTTTTAGTGATTTGATTTTAACTAAATGAATGGGCTTTTTTGTCAGCTTGATATGTCTGAATTTTATGTGCTAGCCTTTCATTCTCATTTCTTTAATTGGATTATTTATGCAGCTGGAAGGTCTCTGGGTTTCATATCGTATGACATCTTCATCAGAGACAGACTTGTTTGTGACAATTCCAAAATTTTCTATACTAGATTTTCGCCCTGATACGAAACCTGAAATGCGCCTGATGCTTGGATCATCTACTGATGCTTTCAAACAAGCTTTTACTGTAAAGGTTCCCTTTTTGTTTAACCCAGGCAGCTTTCGGAGGACAACCGGTGAAGCTGGAATAGATGATATGCCCATTTCAACAATGTTCTTGATGGACTACAGGTGGCGTATGTCATCCCAATCATTTGTAATTCGTGTGCAGCAACCTCGAGTCCTTGTTGTGCCCGATTTTCTTCTTGCAGTGGCAGAGTTTTTTGTGCCTGCTCTGGGAGCACTCACTGGAAGAGAGGAAACAACAGATCCAAAGAATGACCCGATTAGCAGAAACAGTAGCATAGTGCTGATGGAAGCAGTTTACAGGCAGGAAGAGGATGTGGTGCACCTCTCCCCATCTAAACAATTAGTTGCAGATTGGGTAGGAATTGATGAATATACATACGATGGCTGTGGAAAGGTTATTTGTTTATCTGTTGAAACAGATACAAAAGAAGTCCGCAGTACAAGGTTTAGACCAATTATAGTCATTGGACGTGGCAAAAGATTGCGATTTGTTAATGTAAAAATTGAGGTAATACGCTTCCCGTTAATCAGGAAGTTATTTCTTCTGATTTCATGTTTATACTTGCGGGAAAAATTAACTCTTTAAAGTGCCTTCAGGAATCAAAATATTCCACAATGTGATTAATACTGATGATACTTTGCAAAATGTATATCTTCAATGTCTTGTGTGCTAAGTTTTCACAAATATCTTGTTTGCTCAAATTTTGAAACATTTTTTATTTAATATGGTCAGTAGTTTAAGTAGAACCTTGAAGGGGAAATGGTTTGTTGTAGTATTTAATATTTGATGTTCTTCAATGTTTTCAATGGAGAGCAACACTTGGTGTTTTTAAGACATTTAATATGTTGATAGGGTAGGTTGTTGTGAGTGTTTTTCTTCAAGCTCTGTGTTACATTTGTTGGTTCCTGCTGTTTAATTTTTTTCACCATGTTAAGGGGAATGTCTTGTGTCATCTTTATCTTCACTGATATCTTTCTTTCTTAAGATTTCTTCGTTGGTCAAATAGGGCAAGAGAAATAGGCCATAAATACTGAATATCAGGGAATGAGAATTTCTAAAAAGCATTTATTACCCTATTAGATATAGGAGTTGCTGCATATTAGAAGCTGACATTTGTCATTTATCTATCAGAATGGTTCTCTGCTAAGGAAGTATACGTACCTGAGTAATGATAGCAGCTACTCAATCTCTATTGAAGATGGTGTTGACATTGTGGTTCCAGGCAATTTGTCTTCTGGTGATGAGAAAAGCCTTGACAGCATGAATCAAACGTCAGGGTCTTCCTTATATTCTCAAAGTGAATCAAACGAAACTCAAAGTTTTACGTTTGAAACCCAGGTAATAATATACTTCACATTTCCAAGAATAATATGCACAAAGCTTCGAATGGCACAATCACATATGCCCAAAGACCTTACATCTTAATTGGATCCAGTGTTGTCGATCCCACCATACCATTCACTTTGCAGGGCCATCATATCAAAATATGGCTGAAAATCCTGGCATATCGGCCGAAATTGGGCATGGCGGAGAGCCCAAAAACCGCCACTGATATCCGCCATGGCTGATATTTGACTACACTGATTGGATTTCTTTGCATGTTTGTGATTTGTTGATTAAGATTTGTGCATTGGATCTTTGCTGTTTCAGGTTATCAAACCCATTTTCAAGCGATATCTAGTCATGTCGTACTTTGGTCAGGGTTTCATGTCGACGTTTCTTCAAATTCCATTTCATAGACCCTGAGTTGCCATGCTTCCACATGACTTTTTTTTCTGAATCACATAATAGCTTTTTTTATTCCCTCTGATGAAAATAGTTTTTACACAACAAGACAAGTGTCATGATACTCTGTTAATTTATGTTGAATTATAATTTTTTATTGTGATCTGAAATTTGGGCATGTTTAATTATCAATTATCTATAATTTGATCATTTAAGTTTACTTGTTTTGAGCTATCTTAACTCTCAACTGGATTAGGAGTTATTGTGCTTTAAGATTGTATT
>Ga0209282_1001251_pt1 | contig 13756 bp, 7 predicted proteins | sample Mtrugardesep15_FD_187529 | JGI IMG/M metagenome (GOLD analysis project Ga0209282, IMG submission 187529) | Root nodule microbial communities of legume samples collected from California, USA - M. trunc garden sep15 (SPAdes) (version 2) | ecosystem: Host-associated > Plants > Roots > Nodule...
GATAAATATGAAAAAGAAAAAAAAAAGATCATGACATAAATATTTGTCATTGAAGCATAAAAAAAAATGTGATATAAATATGTGTCATTGATAAATAGAAAAAAAAACACGGGAAAAATATTTGTTATTGGTAAATATTATTATTATTTTGAAACAAAAGTGATGCTAGATGCATTTCTCAAATTCACTAATAAAAATAAAATAGAAATGCGAAGAAAGAAAAAGAGAAACTAAGTCAATACATTTCCAAAAAGATTTAAATCTAAAGTTATGCAAGCCTAACTTATTTCTTATGAGGTTAATTTTATTAGGAAGAGAAGGGAACAAACAAAAAATAACGGGCTAAACAAATATTAGCTAACCTCTATACGCATGAGTTACTTTCAATATGAATTAATTGATAAATTTTAAGAAAACACTAGACAAATATTAAAAAACACGGGAAAATATTTATAACTCATACATAAAAAAGTACGTGACAAGTATTTATCATAATTTTTTATGAAGTTTTTATTAAAAAAAACATAGGACAAATATTTTTTATTGATACATAAAAAATTATGAGTCAAATATTTTTCACTGATTAAAAAAACCACTATTAAAATAATAGTCATTGATACATAAAAAAATATGGGAGAGATATTTCTCACCGGTAAATCTAAAAAAAATGGATAAATTTGTGATTGATACATAAAAAAAGGCAAAAAAAAAAATTCGTTGATAAATATAAAATAATAGTAGAAATGTATTTTCTCATTTTTATGATCAAAGTAAAAATTAAATTAAAAAGAGAAGGAAGTACAAGATTGAGGAGCAAGGACATGACCCAGTACACCACAAAAGTCAACCAACAATTCAGTACAAAAGTGGTAATAATAGAGAACAACCTTAAACAACCTCTACCACAGACAATCCAGGAACCCACGTAAGGATGCGAAAACGAATTTCAAATAAACACAGTGTGAATTTTTTAAGCGTTTAAATAGGCGTATGAATTGTATTCCAACACATAAACGACCCAAGTCCCAACATCTCCCTTCAAAGTATCAGCAAACCATAAACGTCATTTCGAGCCAAAGCAACCAATTATGAACTGAATCCACAAATTCGTAGTGGTTTTGAAACTTCTGTCGAAGTCCAGATCAATGGATGAACAAACAGTAAAAATCTATCACAGTCCACCAACGATGCAAAAAAGCAACCATGGAGGATAAATTCTTTTAGGTACGATGAACGACTACTAACGTCAACACAAAGCATCTACGCACCTAACCCTTTCGAGAAACATCAAGATAAAACCAGTCATGTTGAATGGAGATATGCATCCAACAGAACAAAGCCAGAACTAAAGAACCTAGATCTTCAATAAAAGAAAAAAAATCAGATTTAAAATTTCCAGACCAAATCACAGAGCCGGAACAAAGCCACCACCCATCTTCATCTCCACGAAACAAAACAAAAACAAACGTTAATAACATAAACGAAAAACATAGAAAAAACCAAATAAAAAAACTCACGATCTGACATGATCCACCACAAAAAACTAACTCATAACCACGTCGACGCCAGAGCAATACAAGACAACGACGACGTTGAATGAAACCAGTGACCACAACAGAATCAACTCACACCAAGACTGTGAGAGGACAGTCAGGGCAGCGCTTCACGACGATGATCTAAAACCCATAAATATATTTTTCTTTTATGCATAAAGACACGAGACATATATTTATCACTAATAAACATAAAAAATATGAGACATATTTAAAAATTCACGTGATAAATAATTTTCATAGATAAATAGTAAAAATAAAACAATTTGAGATTGAAAAATAATGGTCTATCACCCGTGCGTTGCACGGGTTAGCACACTAGTTAAATTAACATAACTTTCATAAATAGTTTTTTTTTCTTTGATGAACAAAGAGTGAGGAAAACATCAAGGAGAAGCTCTGCTATGTTGACTAGATCGACATCCTTAAAAACTCCAATTCTCGATCCCCAACTCATAATACACAGACAAATAAATAAATAAATTCAGTATACATAAATATTAGTAAAATATTTATTAAAAATATTACTTATTGTAAATCTATTCTACAAAAATTAGTTTAGCTTTACTGAAAAATGATTATTTTTAAGACATGTATTGACTTTTTTCCAAAAAGGAAATTAGTTTTTTCAATATTTAAAAAATTTATTAAAAATACTACCATTCCATATATTTATAATTAAGACTAGGAAAAATATTACTTCAAACTTTATTAAGAGAATTTAGAGTAAATTAAAATACAATTTTTTTCGGTAAACTAGGAGAAAGAACATGCATCAATGGGAAGCAACGACATCCCAACTAAGTTGACACTCCAATAAATCCCATCCTCTACCGCCAATCCCAAGATATTATTAAAAAAAGCGGGTAAATACAAGAGGGGGGACTAGACCAATCAATATGTCATACTTTTAAAAAGAAATCAAAATATATTTGTTATATTCATTATAATGCATTTATTCTATAAAAGTCATTTTAGTTATCCATGAAAATACAACATATATGTAATCACTCTAATTAAACATTCTTTTTAATATATTCTTTTTTATATAAATTTAATTTATCTAACTTTTAGAAAGATTTAATTTTTGTCATGTATTGAATTTTCTATTTCTTATCGGTTTCCTCCTTTTGACACAAATATTTTTTTTCACTAAAAAAAACACAATTTTTTTTAATGTGTGAACTAATTATCTCCTACGTGCAATTGGAGAGACTAATCCTTCGAGACGGGTAGAACCATAAAGGGTGGAAAAGGTCTCCCTCTCAAGAGAATTATCATTGTTCCATGCACATGACTGAAAACAAATCACACACCTCTGGTTAAAGGGGAAGAAATCTATTGTCAACTCATCCAAGTGCTCTTAGATACACATATATATCTAGTAATATTTAAGATAAATTTTTTGAAAATAAATTATGGGTTGCGGTAAAGTATTACATATTAAGCATGGAAATAAATTTCTTTTATTAAATTGTGAAAAATGAAAGTTTTCATTTTTTTGTTAAATTTTAAAAATCCAAATTTTTCATCTTTTATTACTACTACTACTTACCCCTGGCCCAAATATGTGTCCTCAAAGCCCATATCCAACATAGCCCAAATCAAACCTACCCAAATCTATGTTTCCACTATAAAAGACAATGATACAAGACATCTAAGAAAACCCTAGCCGCACAATATCATCTGAAAGACAAAGAAAACCCTTTTTTATCAATCTCATCTCATTTTTTCCTTGTCTCTAAATCATATCTTCAGCACTCAAAAATTGATTTTTCTCTCGATCTTCATCTCTTAAAGCTTCGCGATGGGGAGTCTTGACGGTTTCTTGGTAGGCTTTGAAAGTATCAATCATAGTAGAGAAGGTAATGGGTTTAAAGATGTTTATAATTATTTTGTTGTTGAGTTTAAATTTTTCGTTTTTAACATTATAATTAAGTTTAAAGTTTTCTAACATATTTTATATATGTACTATTAGAAGGGGTGATTCATATTTTTTACTTCAAATAATTTTCAACATAGAATTTGAGGTTTTTTGTTTTGCAGCTAGATCTTCCATCCACATCACTGGAATCAAACTCTAACACAAAGATAAAAGTAGTAAAGGTAAATAATGGAGTTTATTTGCTTGAGTGTTTTCCCTTTCAATAAATCTTATAATTTGAATGTGTGATTCATTTTTTAGAATTTAAACATATGATTTGCATGCTTAATTAACGTTTTGTTAATCCAATTATAAAGTTAAGTAAAATTGGGAAGATAATTTGTTAAAATTTAGATTGCAATTTTTTTTAGCAAATTAAGTACAAAAAGTTATTATCAATTATGTTTTAAATTTGAGAAGCCATATTAAAGAAAACCAAGATTCATGTACATTATTTATTTTACTAATAGTACAATAAAGTAAATTGTGTGCAGCTAGGCACTTGTTAGATCTTTTATTTATTTTGATGGAATATTGTTTTAATAATGTATTCTATTTCATTAGTCTCTTTATACCGTGATAGTTTTGATGCTCTACCATAAATATTGTTATTTACACTCTTTTGTTTAATTATAAAAGTAACTTTTATATTTTTTATTGAACTTATTTATTTTGTTTTATATTTTATCGTTATAATTATTCAATTAATTTCAGCTAATTATCTTATTCGTTTAAATTGTGTTTTCTTTAATTTGATATGTGTTTAAACTGGAAATTCATACACTAGAGCATCAAGAAAAGGAAGATAACATGAAACACTAGCACCTATGCAAATTGAAAAATGACAGAGTTACAATTCATAAGGCGTGCATCAATTTTAAAATGAAAACTTTAATTCATTTATATCATATTTAATTTTAAAGCAAACACACATATATGTTGATGTTTTATTTAATTTTATGGATTGGTGTGATTAAATATTTATATTACTTATAAATGATTTTGAAAGTAAAAGATAAAAAAATTTGGTTCAATATCTATAACAAATCTATCAATATATATAACAAATCTTGGTTCAATATTTGTGTGTGTGAATATATGAAATTGTGTTTATCAATCCACTATTTTGATGTTAATTTTTTGGTGAAATATTGTTTCAACAATCATATTTTATGTCCCTAGACATTTTATACTTTGACAAATTTTTTGTTATATCATAATTGTTGTAGATTTACGTTCTTTTGTGTGATATTAAAGTAACTTTATTATTTTTGTTTCAATTAATTTTTTTTTAAGGAATACATTCATTGCATTTCATTTGCTAAAATATGTCAAATACATGTAAGTACATCATCAATAATATGTGGATTAGGATTAGATAGGGCTGCCTGGTTTCAATTAATTTATTTGTCATATATTTAGTTGCTATGATTTTTTATATAATTAATTTCAATTACTTATCTTATATGTGCTTAGAATGTAACTCAAAATACCTGGACATCATGAAAAGGAAGACATCATGAAATATTATCACCTATATGGATTGAGAGTTGAGATATCATATAACAACTACAAAGAAACAAAGATATGATTCATAAGGTATGCACCAAATTTAAAATAAATACTCTTGTATATTTACATCATATATAGTTTTAAAACAAACATAGATATTGTCACTTTTATGCAATGCAGGTAATAATATATATATATCGGTGCTATACAATTGGCGATTATTCATTATTCTTGACTTCAAAGAATATTCAACCTAAAATTGAAATCCTCTTTCCTTTGCAACAAGATCTCCTAACGTTGGCAACAGATCCAAACTTTAACTGAAAGAATCTAGTAGAAAAGGTAAGCAACATAGTTTAAATTCTTGATTATTTACAACAATCTATTTTTATCAAACATGTCTTAGGGTATATATCTTCATTTTACAATTTATATCTTTTTCCCTTCAATAAATCATGTTTTAATTTGTCATTTGTTTTTAGAATTTAAACATTAGCAATGCATATCTTTTTCAATCAATCCTTTTTATATAGTTATCCAAATGAAATATAATTTTTTCCACAATTGAATTTCTTTTAGTCAAAAGGAAAATATATTAAATAAAAAAGAGATACAGAGACTAGAGGGAGATTATACCTGACTCAGGTGTACAATCTAAATGGGAATATGACATGATAATCAAAACCAAGAGTACCAGCCGTAATCAAATCCTAACAAATAAGCACTCCACATAAGCGCAATCCGGCTAACCCACGTAGCGGATTGAAACTAGATTACAAAAAAATAGTGAAGAATGAGCATCTGCAAAGACCAACTAGGGTGCAAAGTTGGTGAATGAATTGACCGCCAACACGAAATCCAGATCCACGTAACAACTTCATGAAAACGACAACAAGCAAAAAAGCACTTTCGAGCATAACAGTTTGAGTACAGTCGCAACGACTGAGACAGATAAGGAGCCAGTATCGGAGGGAAGGCAAAACTAACCCTTGAAACTTGTAGATCTCAAAAGATCTAGAATATCAGTGAGTCAAATAAATGAGAAACACCATACATAACCGATTTCATAGACGTGTGTGGACCCAGATCGAGGGATGAATCCACAAAACGATAGTAACCAAACAGACCCTTTCGGGTTAATAGAATCAAACAAACACTTTTGGGTGTACAAATGACCTCTTTTTCTTAAACAATCAGCCTTTCTCTGTTCTTAATTTTTTATCATCGTTTATAACAAAATAAAATTCCTAGCTTTTATCCTCATGAAAATAACATATAACATCTTCCTCTTTCCACCAATTTTCTGCTCAATATTTCACCGCCATGACAAAAGGTTGAAATTTACTACGTTAATTGCAAAGATAATTCCAAAGTATTTATATAAACCTTTAGCTAGCGAGTAAGATATAGCAGACAACCAGACACATAATATAAAGATAATTTCAAAATATTTATAACCATAATCATGGTTGCACCATATGTACCATAATTCAAAATATTTATAACCATATTTGTGGTGGCAACATACGTTGCATACCAAAAGGCTATCTAGTACATATAACCATATTCAAACCAAAAAGGTCCACCCAAAAAAACAGATGACAACATAAGTTTTATATCTAAATAAACATGAAGAATAAACGAGCATCTAAATCTCCCCTTCAAACTTGTACGTCAAACCAATGTTAATAGTAAAACATATTGTCCTTGACATTTTCCACGATGGAGGGCAGTGTCGATACAAAGTTGGTGGTAAAATGTAAGATCCTTGATTATGTTTCATATATAACATAATTTAACTAAAATGGTGGTCTTTGTATGCAATAGTTCTTCCTGTTTATCATGCACACTTGTTTGCATTCTGAGGTCACTATACCTTAATGAAGTTGACACTTCTTATTCTGGTTATGGAAATGGTGGAATGGTAACAGAAGTACCATACAAGGATCAGCATATTAAGTGTGCATAATAAGAAGTACAACTTCTGATTTTCAGCGGTACTTCTTATTATCCACACTTTTTATGCAATCATTGTATGGTACTTCAGTTACCTGATTTCCGGTTATGGAAAACAAACGGTACTTCTTATTATCCACACTTTTTATGCAATCATTGTATGGTACCTCTGTTACCATTTCACCATTTCCAGAATCATAATAAGAAGTGTCAACTTTATTAAGGTAGTAATGAGTTCGAAATGCTAACAAGTGTGCATAATAAAGTAGGATGGGTTGCATGATCAACATTTTAGTTAAATTATGTTTTAGATGAAACATAGCTAAGGGTCAACATTTTACCACCAACTTTGTGTCGACACTGCCCTCTATCATGGAAAATGTCAAGAACAAGTTTGGAGGGGGAGATTCAGATGCTTGTTTATTCACCATGCTTTTTTGGATGTAAAACTTATGTTGCCATATTTTTTTTGGGTGGACCATTTTGGTTTGAATATGGTTACAAGTACCAGACAACTTTTGGGTATGCAAAAGTAGGTTGCCGCCATAGATATGATTATATGATTATAAATATTTTGAATTGGTACATATGGTGCCACCATGGTTATGGTTATAAATATTTTAAAATTATATTTATATTTTACTTGCTAGCTAAAGGTTTATATAAATACTTTGGAATTATATTTGCAATTAACTTAGTAAATTTAAACCTTTTGACATGGGAGTGAAATATTGAGCAGAGAGTTCTGAAAAGTATCTTTTATCAAAATCAAAATTACGACCGAAGATATTATAAGGTTGAGTTAGGATCGGGTCGTTTTTCTTTAAGATGTTTTGCGGCACTACCCGAGTTTGTGTAAGGTAGACTAACAACCACATGGTACGAAGACTACTCGAAACCGAAGGGACAGAAGGAGTAAAATAAAGGAAGAAGGACTCGTCAACACAAGTCGAAGGACGGAGAAGAGAGAAAAAGCGCATGAAGCATCAACTGTGAATTCCGGTGTATAGAATGCATTGTGTGAGCTCTCTATTTATAGAGAAAATTCACAACTAATAAGTGAGAAACTTTGGAACAAGTAATACATACTTTGACATTAAGTAATTCACATATTAGATCTAGTACAAAAATATCTCAATTGAGTACCAAAATATATTTCAGATCAAGCACTAAAATATATTAGATTCCATACCAAAATATTTCAGATTGTGTTCCGAAATATTCTAGATAGCGTTCAAAAATATTTTAGCAAAAGTTGGGGACTAAGAAAACACTTTCTAATAATGATTAAATTAATTATTTAATTTATCATTTCAAAGTAATTATATATATATATTTTGAAGGATATATATATTTTTTTAGTGCTTACTTCATTAACTTATTTATGCACCTCCTTACAGGTACACCCCCACTATATAAACACTACTAATGTGTGGGATCTATTCGATGTAGTACTTCCATTTTTTTTAGTTCACACTACATTAGTTTTATCCATGATAGGAATTTGTGTAGTCAATTACTCAATTTTACACATGTTCCAACATGAACACAATAGGGTTGATTCTTTATGAAAAAGAGGTCATTTGACACCATTCTTTTATAACTTTCATTAAGTTTAAATATATGAATATTTGATACTTGAAATTATTGACTTTCTAATGAAGCTACATACTGGGATGCTTTGTTTTTTTTATCTCAGTTCTCCATCAAATTGTGAAAGGGAGTGTTTCCATGAGATAAAAATTCGATTTGAGTTTTTTTTGGTTACATCAATTCCATTTAGTGATGGGCATGCGAGGATATATGGATTAAACAAAGAAGAAAACATACTGAGTTTGGTGGAAGGTATCGAAGAAGATAAAGAACAATTTTTCTTTTTTATTTCCTTTTTTAACTTACAATAAGGGTTATTTATTAATAATTAGTAAATAAAATAAAGTACATGTGTCATCCACATCATCAAAAAGTCCATGTGGCAGTGCCATACAAATCACCACATGGACTTCTGTCAGTCAAATTATAGTTGACCTAACTTTAAGGACTAAAACAAAAAAGAAATTTGTTGGAGGGATAAAAACATGTGCTTTTTTTATAGGGACAACAACCTAAATTCGTTAATTTTTTAGCTACGAAAAACTTACTTAACCTAAATATTTATAACCATATCCATGATGGCAGTATATGCTGCATACCAAAAAGTTGTCTACTTGTAACCATATTCAAACCAAAAAGGTCCTCCCAAAAAATCAGATGACAACATAAGTTTTTTATCCAAAAAAAGCATGGTGAATAAACAAGCATCTAAATCTCCTCTCCAAACTTGTACGCCAAACCAATGTCAATAGTAAAACATAATGTCCTTGACATTTTCCACAATGGAGGGAAGTGTCGACACAAAGTCGGTAGTAAAATGTTGATCCTTAATTATGTTTCATATGAAACATAATTTAACTAAAATGTTGAACTTTGTATGTAGTTGCTCTTGCTTATTATGCATACTTGTTAGCATTCTGAGGTTGCTACTACCTTAATGAAGTTGACACTTCGGATTTCGATTCTACAAATGGTAGCATAATTACCATAATAAGAAGTACTACTTCTGATTTTTGGTTCTGGAAAACAAGCTTATTATCCATACTATTTATGTAGATTATTGTATGGTGCTTCTGTTACCATTTTTAGAACCATAATCAAAAGTGTCAACTTCATTAAGGTAGTAGCGAGTTTGGAATGTTAACAAGTGTGCATAATAAGTAGGATGAGTTGCATACAAGGATCAACATTTTAACTAATATATGTGTCAAATGAAACATAGTTAAAGGTCAACATTTTGTCACCAACTTTGTGTTGAAACTGCCCTCCATCGTGTAAAATGTCAAGGACGTTATGTTTTACTATTGACATTAGTTTGGGGTACAAGTTTGGAGGGGTGATTTAGATGCTTGTTTATTCAACATGCTTTTTTGGATATAAAACTTATGTTTTTTTTTTTGGGACCTTTTTGGCTTGATTATGGTTACAAGTACTAGACAATTTTTGGGTATGCATCATATGCTGCCATCACGGATATGATTATAAATATTTGGGTTAAATATGTTTTTTGTCCCTAAAAAATTAATGAATTTTGGTTTCCGTCCCTATAAAAACAAGCACATGTTTTCATCCCTCTAAAAAAATCTTTTTGATTTTAGTCCTTAAAGTTAGGTCAACTAACATTTGACTGACGAAAATCCATGTGGCGATTTGTATGGCAATGCCACATGGAATTTTTTATGATGTGGATGACCTATGGACTGCTTTATTTTATTTACTAATTATTAATTAATAACCCTTATCGTGAGTTAAAAAATAAATAAAATAGAAAAACTATTCTTTTTCTTATCTGGTACCTTCCACCAAACCCTCAGTTTTTTCTAGAAGCTTCCAAGAGTCGAACCACTCCCCACCCTCATCAGCTTTGAGCATCACATGCCCACCAAGTGGAGGTGTTACATGCCCACCAACTTTCACTTGGTTCGTCCCCGAACCACATCGTACTGGGAGAGGCATGATATGATACCACTTGTAACATCCCGGTCTGTTTTTTCCTCACTCACACGCTATCTGGGAAACTTCCCATAAGGTCACCCATCACAAAACTGCTCCAAGTCAAACACACTTAACTGTGGAGTTCTTATGGAATGAGCTACTGAAAAGAAGATGCATATTGTTGATATATATTGTACCAGACAATTCTTATAATCCTTTCTTTAACCATATAGTCCTATACCTGCATGGCTTTAGGATCCCTCTCATTCCGATGTGATTCGGTTTTGCCTTGAAGCTGTCAGGAGTTGGATCACTCCATGCCCTCATCAGCCTCGAGCGTTACATGCCCACTAAGCGGAGGCTCTGCATCGGGAAGAAGAAGAAGAAGTTGAAGTTATAATCGATGGGTGAAGGAGAGAGAAAGAAGATTGGGTTGAATCTAGGTTTCAATTTGATGATATGAAGAAAATACTAGTTTTAATTTCTGTAATTTATTGGAGATTTTCATTTGAAAAACGGGTTGAATATGGGTTGGATTTGAGAAGGTTGGTCCTTTAACTTATTTTTGGTTTTCATTTTGGTCCCCTAACTATAAAGTGTCTCAATTTGGTCCCATAAATCTTCTATCGTTTACTATTTTGGTCCTCTATGTTAGTTTTTAACCTTAAATGTCTAAGGTGAACCAACTTTATAGGTGGTCCACCATAGACCTTATTAAATATTTTATTTTTAACTGTTGATCTTTTTATTTTAAATGGAGATTGTTGAATCATGGAAGATATATGGTAGCTTAGAATAAACCTCAAACACCAAATCCTCCATCTTCTTCCCTATGTTCTTCTTCATCCCTAAATAACAACATAATCAAACTCTTAAATCCATAAAATGAGATTTAAAAAAACCCAAAGTAATCTTTTCCCTCCCAATTTTTTTATTCAACAATAACAACATCAACAAATCTTTCAACAAAACGCAAGATTTGAATTTCAACCCAAAGTAACCCTTTTGAAAGAAACCCCAAAAATCCTCGTAGAAAAAAAAAGAAAGAAACTTGTTTACAGGAAAAAAAACTCAGAAGGGAACGATTTGAATTTCAATTGGCACAAAAACCCAGACATCCAACACAACCTTGAGTAACATATGTTGATTGTTTTGAATTTCAATCGGCATATCAACACACATGGTTTTGGAAGGGAAAGATTTTAAAGTGATTAAGGGATTTTAAAGGGGCTTACAAACAGCCCAACTGTGTGGCTTTGAGGCAGCCAATAGTTGGTTGGGTTTGTTGATGCTATTTTGGTGTTGTGGCTGTTTCCATGGGCGTGTGGTTTAGGGAGCAGTGTTTTTCTTTCCTTTTTTCTGTATTGCCTTTTATGCCTATGTGCTGAGGCTTGTAATTGGATTTGGTGTTTCTGTAGCCCCTTCCTCTATTCTTATGAGGTTGGGTGCTTTAATAAATTTTGGTCATTCAAAAAAATAATGGGTGTCGAATTTGGGTTGAAGTGAGGTTAGGGATTTGGGAATGATGAACATAAGAGGGGGTTATGAATTTGGGTTGAAGTGAATTAATTGAGAAGGGATGAATAAAAGAAATGATAAAAATATATTATAATTATGAACATGTTGAAAAACAATTTTGAAGATGTTTGAATTATTTTGATCTGAATCAATTTTGTGTTTTTTTTTCTTCTTCTGGGGATGAAGGTATTATGAAGATGATGAAGGTGAAGAACAAAGGGAGAAAAAAGATGAAGAGAGAAGATGAAGAAAACTGTAAAAATCAAGTGTTGAGGGTTCACTCTTAAATACTATAGACCTGCAATCAAGTAGTTCAAATGATATCAAGAATAATATACATTAAAAAACTAACAGAGAGGACCAAAATAGTAAAATACAGAAGATTTATGGGACCAAATTGAGACACTTTATAGTTAGAGGACCAAAATAAAAACCAAAAAATAAGTTAAGGGACCAAATGATGTATTAAGCCTTCTTTTTTTTGCCAAAAGAGTTTTTTATTAATTATTAAAAATGAATTTATAATTAGTAAATAAAATAAAATAAAATATATTGATATGTCATCTGACTCATCAATAACAATCCACATGACAGTGCTATGTGGACTGCCACGTAGACTTCCGTTGGTCAAATGTTAGTTGACTTAACTTTAGGGACTAAAACCAAAAAGAAATTTTTTGGAAGGATGAAAACATGATTTTTTTTTTTTAAGACTTGAAAATGGAATATATTAACACTGGCAGTGAGACACTTCAGCACAAGATGTACCAAAGTGTCACCCCTAAACAATCACAGTCAAACAATATTTACAAAACAAAGGTCAGTCGATACCCAGACAAAAATTTGCTAATTTTTTAGGGATGAAAAACTTATTTAACCTTAAATATTTTGATTGTGGTACACATGATGCCACCATGGTTATAAATATTTTGAAATTATTGTTATATTATGTCTGCTATATCTTACTTGAGAGCTAAAGTTTGATCTAAATAATTTGGAATTATCTTTGCAATTAACTTAGTCAATTCCAACCTTTCATGGGAGTGGAATATTGAGCATAAAATTGGTGGAAAGAGGAAGATGTTATATGTTATTTTTATGAGCATAAAAGTTTAAAGGTTGGAATGGTGGTAAAAGTTAGAATTGTTGGTTTTAGATTTCTAAATTGTTGTATTGGTAATTCAAAAGTCTATTTTAAAAAGGAATTTTCATCAACCGAAGTTGTTATTGGGCTTGAGTCACGACCATGTCGATCTCTTTAAAACATTTTGTGGCACTATCTAAAATTGTGCAAGGTAAACTATCAACCACGCCGCCTCCATTATAAAACAAATTAATTATTGCACTATAGAAAATCCTTCGAGAATGACACCTCAAATATGGTATTAAGACCACTCCTATTTTAATACTGAACCCAATCAATTATGGTACTTATGGTACCACAACCACTCTACTATGTTACATGGTAGTTTAACCACTCAAACATTCGTCACTCTATTAGGAAATAACAGGGCTGAAGAAGAAGAAATAAACACAACCACAACACAAGAATATAACATGGAAACTCCAAAACCAGAGAAAAACCACAACCGTTGCCCCAGTACACCCACACTCTCACAAAGCAAATATTTAAACTAAGTCAGATATAAGCTTAAAGTGCTACTGACTGGTGCATGTAACAACAAAGAAACTAGGTTCAATATATAGCCTTGGTCTTCCCCTTGCTTCACTAAACTAAGCGATGTGGGACATAATCACCAATAAC
>Ga0209282_1001252_pt1 | contig 13750 bp, 9 predicted proteins | sample Mtrugardesep15_FD_187529 | JGI IMG/M metagenome (GOLD analysis project Ga0209282, IMG submission 187529) | Root nodule microbial communities of legume samples collected from California, USA - M. trunc garden sep15 (SPAdes) (version 2) | ecosystem: Host-associated > Plants > Roots > Nodule...
AAAAAAAAGGGAAAAAAAAAAAAAGACCTGGCGAAATTCTCTACTAACAGAATTTTAAGAAACTTATTTTAAGTCCTTAACTGGATCCATATCTATATCCTCTCATTTTTGCCATGGTATCTCAATTTTTCCTTCAACTAGAGTTTTCATTTCACTAGTAAGTTAACTCACAAATATCCCATCTCTGTCCAACATCTCATATTCATTCTTTCACTTTACATTCTCAAATAAATAAATAAATAAAAATGTAATGCAACGTCTTTAATTTTTTTTAAATATAAATATATAACTCGTTGATTTTATAAAATTTAATTAAAATCAACAATAGCATATTGAAATATATATATTTTTTAACAGAGAAATAATATTTTACTATTATAAAACCTCTAAATGTATATAATTGGTGTTAGAGAAATGCTATTAGTAGCATAGTTTTGCCACATACTACCCCTACTGAGAGGGTAAAAATATATCCTTTAGCTTAAATTGCATGCTTTGTGAAAAAGTTATGGCTACACTTTTTTCCAATCACAGTATGAATTATCTGAGAATAAAGAGGCCCCTAATTTCCAGCTTCCCGTGAACCAAAGGGTACCTTAAATGCTACTAATTAAACTTTTATGGTATTGCTTGCTTGCACATTGCCCACTGCCTTTCTAAATGCTACTACTCTAATAACATATCAACTCATAATCTAAATTTTTTTTAACACTTAAAGTATACTTAATTTAAACATAAAATAGTTTAATGTTGAATACATAGTCTATATATGTGTTGAATTGTGATAGAAGAATAGTAAAATCACCACAGAAAGACACAAAAGATAAGGAAAAAAGTATAACTCAACACAAGTTGTAGTCAAGCCTAATAAAGAGTCTGATACAAATATAAAAGGATCAAAAAAGCAGTAGCCAAAACCAGAAAAATAAAAATAACACAAGCAGTTAATAATTGATATCTAATTAAGACTTGAGAAAGCTACTCTCATTAAAGCTTTGAGCACTTTATAATGTAATACATGTGAACATAAAAATGACATCTCTAGTTTTTTCTCCCTATATAGCAACCATATAAAGTTCATGTCTGTTGTAGAAGGTTAGAGTTCTCAGCATCATACATCTAGAAATCACCATTTTTTTAAAAATATTTATTTGCTACTTACACTATTATCAGTCTAATAAGACCTAGCCCTTTTATAAGAAATGATTCCGAAAGTTCATGATGGCCTTGAAATGGCTATGGCTAGGAATGAGAGCGGCGAAAGCCTTGAGAAATGGAAGAAACGTATGCATGTTTTTGGTGAGAGGCTTAAAAGGATTCCTTGTTTGGTTTGGAAGACTACTTGGAAGGTGGGATGTGATGATCCAAGAAGGGTGATCCATGCATTCAAAGTTGGTTTATCTCTTACCCTTGTATCATTGCTTTATATATTGGAGCCACTCTATAAAGGGATTGGCCAAAATGCTATTTGGGCTGTCATGACTGTCGTCGTGGTTTTCGAGTTCACTGCAGGTACAAAATAGTCTTGTTTTGTACTCTTTCATTCCATGATATTGGCGAAAAAAATATAAATAAATGCAACCGATACAACAGCAATTGTGGTTTTCGCAGATATTGTGGATGAATACTGCAATTTGAAACTATGATAGAATCAAATAGTAACATAGACACAGTGTATTGATGACTTTAGTTTGTAATTTTTTTATGGCAGGGGCAACTTTATGCAAAGGGCTGAATAGAGGATTGGGGACACTATTAGCAGGATTATTGGCATTTCTTCTAGATTATGTTGCAAATGCATCTGGTCAGATCCTTCAAGCTGTTTTCATTGCAGTTGCAGTTTTTATAATAGGTATATATTTGATAACCAAAATGGTTCTACTGAAGTTAATGCCATGAAAAATTCCCTTTGTTTTAAATTTCTCAAATATTACTCCTATATGTGTAGTGTTATTACTTGAACATCACAATTCTAACAGCGTTGATGTGATTGAAAGAGAGAAAACAATACATAAAACTCGAATTCTTATGTTTATATAGTTTCCGACAATATTTGTTGTCAAAATATACTTTCTATTGTTTAATTTGTCATCACTCAAAATTTAACCTTCTTTTCACTATCTTTTAGTTAGTCTTGAGGCCTCAATTGTAACCAATTCAATAACTTTTATCGAAATTATTTGTGTCCTGTTAATTTGTTGTGTCTGGCAGGATCTACAGCCACATTTATGAGGTTCATTCCTTATATAAAGAAGAATTATGATTCTGGTGTGGTTATATTCCTCTTAACCTTCAACTTGTTAACTGTTTTGAGTTACCGGGATGATCATGTCTTTAAGATGGCACATGACCGATTCTACACCATAGCCATTGGTTGTGCCATTTGTCTTTTCATGAGTCTTTTAGTATTTCCAAAATGGTCAGGGGAAGACCTTCATCATTCCACAGCTTTTAAACTTGAAGGCCTAGCCAAATCTATAGAAGGTATGCCAAATTCATAACACATTCATAACATCGTTGTTTTATTACGTTGTATCTTAACATTTTACTTAAGGTGTGAAATACTGCAGCTTGTGTCAATGAATATTTTAATGGAGAAGTTGAAGTTTCTCGTGATATAAAATCATCTGAAGGTCCAATATACAAAGGTTATAGGGCTGTTTTGGATTCAAAGTCCACAGATGAAACACTGGTAAGCTATCAATGTTATTTTATTTCATTCTAAAATATTCAGTGTATAATAAGGTCACACTAAAAGCTGGTCTTCATGGGAAATTATTGTATAAATGTAAGATACCACAAATTATGTGTACTAAGTCAAACAAAACTAAATGATTCATAAGTATTTTGTGCCTAATAAATATTTATTTATTCAAAAAGATCATATATCAGTTGTTAATTCGCTTAGAAGACTATATTGATCTTCAAATGGTTGTGTTTTGAATTGTGTAGGCATTACATGCAAGTTGGGAGCCAAGGCATTCTAGGTACTGTCACAAATTTCCATCGCAACAGTATGTAAAAGTTGGAACTGTTCTTCGCCAATTCGGGTATACAGTGGTAGCCCTACATGGCTGTTTGAGAACAGAAATTCAGGTAGGGTGACATTTGAGTTCTTAACATAATTTTGACCATTTTTCCGAAACTGTACCTGATCACAGTTTAGCATCTCATTTGATAAATGACAGTGATACCTTTATGCTTTATATTCTTTGATGGAATTACCACTTTGACTAGTCCAAATAGTAGTTATATTTATAAGTGGGACAATCGCCACCCCATGAATTAGCTTTTGGAATTGAATGTTACCAGAATCCAAATTTAAAGACGGTATCAAATTATGTTGTTATTGAGGCACTCAGAGATAAGTCTAAACTACACCCTCCAAATGTCTCCCGCGTAAAGTGGGGGCAACCTTCACCCTATGATTTAGCAAATTCTAAGATACTTTTAACTGTAGAACAATTTGCAAGAAAAGAGAATTCTTCTCTAAAGAAAACAGATAAATAAACGCTTATATGAACCCAAACGATTGATCACAGAAATCATTTAACTGTACCCACGTCTAATAGAATTGCTGCTGTAGCTTTTCTAGTATTTTTCTCTTAATTCGATTTATTATCCTTTTCAGACACCACAATCTGTTCGAGTCCTATTCAAGGACCCTTGCATAAGGCTAGCAGAAGAGGTATCAAAAGCACTAATAGAACTAGCCAACAGCATAAGAAGTCGGCGCCATTGCTCACCAGAAATACTCTCTGATCATCTACATGAAGCATTAAAAGACCTCAACATAGCCATAAAATCTCAACCACGACTCTTCTTAGACTCCAATGACATCCAAGCCGACAACATGCTCGCCACCATAGCCACCTCTCATGGAAAGAGCTCACTCTCAAGTGTTAAAACCGATTCTTCAGCTTTGTTAGATTGGAAAACCGAAAGTGTATCAACTGAACAGACAAAGGAAGAAGAACAATTACCGGTACGTAAGGGGTTGAGAAGCCAGATGAGTATTGCTATCACTAGTCTTGAGTTTTCTGAAGCATTGCCTTTTTGCTGCTTTTGCTTCTTTGCTTGTGGAAACGGTGGCAAAACTGGATTTGATAATTGTTGAAGTTGAAGAACTTGGGAGGTTGGCGTGTTTCAAAGAGTATACACCTGGTGATGAGTTTTCTGTTAGTTGTGAGAAACCAAGAGTAGATGTTTTGGAGAATCATTTACCTTCTCATGGAGGAGAATGATTCTGTGTGGTACCAAGAAAATGCATTATTTTCTTTATATAATATGGATTATTTGTTATTTGTTAAATGATTGTGACGTTAGACCAGATTATGTACTATAGTAATTTTAGTTGAGGTCCAATATTTTTATTCTTCAAATCTATCCGTTTTCTTCTTTCTATTTTAAAATCCAACATTGTTTGGAACAAATTAAGAACCAAAGTCTACGTAAATTGAGAATGTTTGGACCTCATGCTAACATGGTGCGTGTCAGAGTCAAATGACTAATGTCTTAATAGTTGATCTAAACCAATAGCTTAAAAAAGGGGCACGTGAGACTAGAGAAGCTTGAGCCGACGGAACAAAAACGTAGGAAGCAGGCCTGAGTCTGAGCGTGGTTTTAAATTGTAGTTGAAGTTATGTTGTTAACCTTGAAATTACAAATGAAGAACGTGACTGATGCAACTACGGTTGCAGAAAAATGTGACTGATACAAGAACATAATCTAACTCTCTTTCCAAATGTTGAGCCCAAACTCTACACATCAATTAACTGTGCAAACCATATGTTTGATAGCAATATACTAATGTAAACCAGTATGCAGTCAATAATAGCAACAATATAAAATTACAATCCAAATACCAAACCAGTTGTAGTACGAAATGCAAAATCATATATATTAAATCCCTGTGTAAGGAGAGTCGCAACAAAATTTCACAGATGGGCATAGCTAAAAAGTAATATAAACAAAACGTAGAAGACTCCACAAACGTGTGTTTACCATTATTTTGATACGATGGAACCCGTAAAATCAAGATAAAGATAAACTAAAAAGAACTGCATTTTATTGAATGATAAAGGTGAACTAAAGGCTTTACAATGGTAGAATAGTAGAAAAGATAAACTAGAGTGTGAACACTCCTATCTGAGCTAGGCTCCTACACCATAGAGAACATCTCTACTAACAGACTCTCAACAATAACCTTGATAGATGTCAATCAGACACGGCAACCCATTGCACGGACCAAGAATACGGAACCTGTAAACTGTCGCTGGTCAGAGAAATATGTTGGTGTCTTTTAGGGTTTTCGTTTTGGTAGTCGCGACAATGCAACCACGAATGGCCACAGTGTATATGTTCTTCGATCCAAACTCCATTACTCACTGAAATTGGGCCATTTGTAAAATAAAATGATTACTAAAGCTGAAAAGTTTAGGGTGTCTAAGCTTGCCAAGTGGTCTATGTCCTGTCCTATGTGTGCCATAAACTCCTCTAACACCTTTCAATCCGTAAGCGTAACAATGAAACCTGATTCCATCACTTATATATTTACTTCCCATAATACTCCTCCCTAATGTCTCATTTCCCAAGAAAATCAATCACCTTTCTTTTCCCTCGTAATTACTTCCCCTACCTTCTTCTCTTTCCGCTACGTCAGCTTTACGCTTCAGTCTTCACCCTCCTCAAGAAAAGAACCGTTCTTGCAAATTATTTGAAGAAGAAATGGTGCAAAGGAGAATTTCAAGATCAGTATCAGTGCGAACGAGAATCAGCAATTTACCGGACGAGATTCTGATTCACATTCTCTCATTTCTCACAACCAAAGAAACAGTTGCAACAAGCATTCTTTCAAAGAGATGGATTCATCTATGGCACCATGTTCCTAATCTCATTTTCCCCAACATCGAAGTAAATGGCATTCAATCCAATTACACTTTCAACACTTTCCACCTACACATTCATTACAGTAACCCTAATCTTGCTTATCATCTCAGCTTTCCTAATGTAACTTAATGGATCAACCTTGTTGTTCAACGCAAACTCAACCATCTTCGTCTCCATCTCGATAATGGTAACTTTTATAAGTTTCTTCCCAAATTGCCCACTAGCATCTTCACCTGCAGAACCCTTGTTAGTCTCAATCTCTGTTGGTTCCGTGTGAAGGGGTTTTCTTTTTCTGTAAATGGAATTCAACTTCCCTTCGTTTGGTATCCATTAAGTTCTTACAAGTTAATGATTTTGTGTTGCTTCTAGCTGGATCTCCAATTCTTGAGGATCTTGAAGCGTCTGATATACACTTCTATGATGCGAAAGATTATCTTACCGTTCAAGAGTATAAAAACTTAAGCTTTCCCAAATTGACTAGAGCACATACCAGTGCATTTTGGTGTCATTTTCCGGCAAGAGCATTTTCTAATTCAGAGTCTCTGAACATCGATACAATATTGTACAAAAATTAAGAGGTCCGTTTTAATGTGAATATGATGCATGATACTCAACCTTTTTCATTGTTTCCGTTTTTCAAATAATTTACACACGTATAATTGTTGTGTCCGGTGTCAGTGTCTAATTTACACACAAATAAATTGAACACAATACATTGATGGAGTGGGATGGAAAACACAGTAGAAATGTTATTCATATGCATTTTCTTTTGAGAACTTTGCCCTGATTTGATAGTGTGTCTTTCTAAATAATTTAAGTGAATCGGCTGCAGCGTCCTTATGATGACATTTATATCTTTCATAATTTGACCCACTTGGAGATTCACGATTGTTGGTATACGGTGTTACATGTGCTCCACGTATGCCCTAAGCTTCAAATTCTCAAACTTTGTCAGGTTTGTGAAGTTTTAAGAATCATATTTAGTTTATCTTTTCTTAACACATCTTTATGTTTTGTTTTAATGAACGTCTAATATTAATAGGCATTTAACATGGCAACGTCGAATGGAGAAGATGATCAAGAAAGTTGGGAGGAACCGGAATTTGTTCCACGATGCCTTTTTTCATACCTTACAACTTGCATTATTCAGGACTTCTTAGGCTGGAAAAATGAATTTCGTTTGGTAGAATATATTTTGAGAAATGCACAAAATTTACAAACTATGACAATCAAGTGCGAAAGTGAACCGCTGAAAATAGAAAGAAAGCTATCCCAATTCCCGAAGGCCTCTGCAACATGTCAGCTTTCAGTTTTTGAAAACATATAGACTATGTAAGTAGTAGTTTCTCTACCCCGCTTGTTGTTGCTTGATTTAGTGGTTCAAACTTTGAACTATGAGCTATTGTTAAAGTCGTGACTTTGTCTTGCTGCACAAGTTAAGGAAAAACCATTTTTTAACGATTTAGTTAATACTTGTCTACCTGCTTATTTATATATATATTTACTAAATTTGTTTATGACTAACCTTAGATTAATGCTTATCCATTTTATGGCCACTTGTATGCTAAACTCAGATTTGATGCATAACCATTGGGCAACAGGCACATACCAAGGTTTTATAAGTAGTTGTTTTCTTAAAGGAATCCTTGTCTGTCTTGTGATAGCATATACTGTTTTGAGTGGCCCATTAAAGAAGACTTAGATCTAAATTATCTTTTTGAAGGTTTGGTTTTGTTGACATAGGTTACCATACAATTAAACTGCACAAGGAATAATCGGTTTTGTTGACATAGTTTGTTGTCCCATATGTGACTCAAATCTTTTAACCTTGGTGGAGTGGTTCCTCTGGTTTCACTTCCCTATCCATTTTTCTATTTCTGTTCTCTTCAGATGTGTCTAATTTACAATGTTTTACTTTTCTAGTGAGAAGGACTCGATAGTTAATTGCATTACCTAATGGCTAATGCTAATATCTGCATTGTTCTCACCCTCAATGATCAATGGTTGTTTACTTTTATCTAATATGTATGTAATATGTTATCAGGGCCCCATATAAGGCGTACCAATAGAAAAAAAGGTCCACCTTGTAAAGTTAGAGAAACAAGTATTATATTGTGTTTGTGTTGGATGTCTAGTTTATATGGGAAATTTAACATCAAAATTATTGAATTTCTGCAATTCAATTAACATATAACATATTTTTTATTTTTTTATTTTGCATGCAGATCTGGGCCTCTGGAAACAGTTTAGTCAGTGTTTCTTGGTGGTTACTTGTTGAAAGGTGAAAGATAAGCTCTTGAGTATTTTGCAGTGAAGCATGGTTTTATGGACGATTTTAGATATTTTTGTCAAAATCTTGTCAAATGGAATAGGATTTGCCTCTGCACTCTTGTCAAATTTTGACATGTTTAATTTCATGAGTGAGTCACATTTTATTTCGCTAATATAGCTTTTACACTATTTGAGCTGCAAGAGTGAATAATGCATTATCAGTATCTCTTATATCAATTGATGTACTTTCTTTTAATAGTCAAACTAGAGCAAGCATATAGTTTGAAAAATGCAGTCAAAATATGTTCCTGGATTCTTGAATATTTCGATTTTAAAATGAGTAAAATTATAAAACTATTCTTGAAGCAGTACGTAAGGTGTTGAGAAGCCAGATGAGTAAAATTGCTATCACTAGTCTTGAGTTTTCTGAAGCATTGCCTTTTGCTGCTTTTGCTTCTTTGCTTGTGGAAACAGTGGCAAAACTGGATTTGATAATTGACTAAGTTGAAGAACTTGGGAGGTTGGCATGTTTCAAAGAGTATACACCTGGTGATGAGTTTTCTATTACTTGTGAGAAACCAAGGGTAGATGTTTTTGAGAACCATTTACCTTCTCATGGAGGAGAAGGATTCTGAATGGGAGCAGGGACATTAATTTCATGATATATAATACTGAATATTTGCTAATTTATAAATGATTGTGATGATGTATATGTTACATTATGTTTTATCATCAGACTATGTACAATGGTAATTTTAGATGAGGTCCCATATTTTTATACTTCAAATCTATTCCTTTACATTATGTTTCATCAACATTGTTTGCAACAAATTAAGAACCAAATTTTGCGTAAGTTAAGAATGTTTGGAACTCTAGCTAACACGGTACATATTAGAGTCAAATGCCTAATGTCTTACTAGTTGATCTAAACCAATAAGCTATAAAAAGGGCACATGAGACTTGAGAAGCTTGGGCTGAAGTGAACAAAAAATAAGGAAGCAGGCCTGTGTCTGAGCGTGGTTTTAAATTGCGGTTGAAGTTATGTTGTGAAACTTGAAATTACAAATGAAGAACTTGACTGATGCAACTACAGTTGCATAAAAATGTGACTGATACAAGAACATAATCTAACTCTCTTTCCAAATGTTGAGCCCAAACTCTACACATCAATTAACTGTGCAAACCAAATACCAAACCATATGTTTGATAGCAATATACTAATGTAAACCAGTATGTAGTCAATAATAGCAGCAATATAAAATTACAACCCAAATGTCAAACCAATTGTAGTTACAAAATGCAAAACTAGATATATTAAATCCCTGTGTAAGGAGAGTCTCAACAAAATTCACAGATAGAAGTAGCTAAAAAGTAATATAAGCAAAACGTGGAAGACTCCACAAACGTGTGTTTACCATTATTTTGATATGACGGAAGCCGTAAAATCAATATAAAGAAACTGTATTTTATTGAATTATAAAGGTGAGCTAAAGGCTCTACATTAACTCTGAATCAAAATCAGTACACAACCTCGCTCCTTCATATTGCAGACCTTGACAGTTGACACATTCATGTTCAGGCGGCAATACTTTCTTATAAGTCTCCCTTTCAAGATTAAAGGAAAGAATCACACTTTGATTAGAACTAACGCAACGTTTAAATATTACCGAATTCAGAGTGCCATTCACAAATTTCCATGCCCGCATGGTGGGATGACAGGGGAAATTATGAATAGTTGTCCAAGAATTTTGACAAAAAGTATCATTCTGGTCAAATATTCACTTATATTACTAGCATGACACACAACTAGGAGCACCTAACCTTGTATTTGTCATTAACATGGTCATAGTCAAATCCATGACATAAGACAATTCATTTATCAAAACAATCATAGGTTGGAGATTTTTTTGATTCCAATATAATACAAGGGTTCCACAATCTAACATAACCTTGATAGATATCAATCAGACCCAGCATCACATTGCATGAACCAAGGATATGGAACCTGTAAACTATCGCTGGTCAGAGAAATATGTCAGTGTCTTTTAAGGGTGTCATTTTGGGAGTCGCGACAATGCAACGTCTAATGGCCATTAGGTGTATGTTCTTCGATCCAAAATCCGTCACTCATTGAAATTGGGCCGTTTGTAGGATAAACTGATTACTAAAGTTGAAAAGTTTAACATGTGGAATGTGACCTAGAATTTTTCGTTTATTTATAGTATACATGTTAAACCTTGCATCTGAAATATATAAATTATCTTGCATGTTTACATATACTTTTATTGTAAGGCGAGTTTGCACACTCGTGGCAGCACGTGGAAGCTATGTTTATTGTTTACGACTAAAACCTTCAATCCAAGGCTTTTCGGAGAGGCGTTAGTTTTATGAAAAAATAACTGTGGAGTAGAGTTTCAAAGGTGACAGATCACTTGCATTGAAAACAATCCAAGGAAACTCAAGCTTTTTGTTGAGTCTCAGGTTATGTTTCATGGTTACATTTACACATATAACAATTCTTTGAAATCCTTAGTATTCCTTCCTTCTCACAAATTTTTTGTACTAGCTGGTTATATGGTCAAGTGATAGAGAAGAAATTGAAAATTTTGTTGAAGAAACATGGTATGATTTGATGAGTACAATTGGAGCTCTTTGTATAGGTACTGCTTCTTGAGTTGATTATTTTGAATGTCATTTTGAAGCATGGTTTTAAATTACGGTTGCGGTTGAAATAATTTTTAATTTTCACAAACTATGTAAAGTGGCACCACCGTGCCACTACACTCACTATTTATCCATCATAGTAGAGTCTCAGTTTGCTCGTAAATATTGATTTGGAGGTGTTTGAAATACACAGTTGATAGACTGCTAAAAGTAAGACATGACTGAAATCGCCTGATGCGGTCGTACATGTGATTGAAAATCACACTGCAATGTGGTGCGATGCCGTTCCAGAGGACATGGTAACACCAATATTGCGGCCACAATTACGGATGCGGAAATTTGAAACCATGTTGTGAAGGATACACTTCACCAAAATTCAATTGTTGTAGGATCACCTTTAGCTGAGTATTTTATTTCACTAGTAAAAAGTATGGGATAACTGAGGTTGTGTCTTCTGTAGTGGTAGTCTTTTGTGGCTGTGAGTTTGGTAGTGTTACTAGAAGCACTCTTAAGTGTTTTGTATAATAAACATGTGAGTATTAACAATGCATCCAGCTTGTTTGCTTGTTGATGACTCAACCTGTTATGGAATGTTCTAGTTTAATTGCTTGTTGTGATAATAAAGGTCTGAATAAGTTGGCTTCTCCCCTCTCTAGGTCTATGGTTCAAATGGGTCTTCAAGTTAACTACTATAGCTTACTGATATTTTGCTATGTCAATTTAATACACCCTCCGGTCACTATTATACACAAAAATCTACTTTTTAGGTTCATTCAATTAATGATGTATATGGTCTTTATTATAGACCACATACATCATTTAATGAATGAATCTAAATTGTTGATTTTTGCTTATAATAGTGACCGAAGGGTGTACTTGCTATTTACTTACTACTACTGCAATTAAATGCAGAGTTCTCTTTCTCTAAATTGTTGCTTCCATTCTGCCTAAAATAGAAACTTATACAGTCTAATTGCCAAACATAGTAGTTTTATTGGCTTAAAATCAATAATAGGGCGGCGCAATGGAGAAACTAGCATACTAGGGTGGTGGAGGCAGTGGAGAGGCTATGCAACAAAATTTTGATATGTATCATTTAGCTTGTCTCCCTATAAAGCGCCATATAAAGTTCACCTCTCTTGTAGAAGGTTGGAGATCTCAACATCCTATATCTAGAAATTACTATTTGTTTAAAACATTTATTTGCTACTTACACTATCATCACTATAATAAGACCTGGCCCTTTTATAAGAAATGATTCCTAAAGTTCATGATGGCCTAGAAATGGCAATGGCTAGGAATGAGAGTGTCAAAAGGCTTGAGAAATGGAAGAAACGTATGCATGTTTTTGGTGAGAGGCTTAAAAGGTTTCCGTGTTTAGCTTGGAAGACTACATGGAAGGTGGGACATGATGACCCAAGAAGGGTGATCCATGCATTCAAAGTTGGTTTATCTCTTACCCTTGTATCATTGCTTTTTCTGTTGGAGCCACTCTTTAAAGGGATTGGCCAAAATGCTATTTGGGCTGTCATGACCGTCGTCGTGGTGTTTGAATTCACTGCAGGTATATATCAGTTCCTACCTAAACTCAAATGGTCTTGTTTTGTACTTTGTCATCATTGATGTTGTAGAAAAATACAAATAAATGTGACTGATGCAGCTGCAATTACGGTTGCTTATAGTCGAAGGTTTCAAAACCTTTAATGTTGCGGCCACAATTTTAGACGGAGAACGCAATTCAAAGTTATGATAGATATTAAAAGTATGGTAACAGATAGATAATATATGGATGAGTTTAATTTTAATTTCTTCTGATGGCAGGAGCAACTTTATACAAAGGGCTGAATAGAGGATTGGGGACATTATTAGCAGGGTTATTGTCATTTTTTCTTGATTATGTTGGAAATGAATCTGGTCAGATCCTTCAAGCTGTTTTCATTGCAGTTGCAGTTTTTATAATAGGTATATATCTATGCCTAATGTTATTTCAACATCGCAAATTTAACATCAAATGCGAACAATGTATAAAAATACACTCAACGCAACTGCAACTGTAACCAAAATAACTTTTTTTTTGTCTTAATTGTTGTGTTTGGAAGGATCTGCAGCCACTTATATGAGGTTCATTCCCTATATAAAGAAGAATTACGATTATGGTGTGGCTATATTTCTCTTGACATTCAATTTGTTAATTGTTTCAAGTTACCGAGTTGATAATGTCGTGAAGATGGCACGTGACCGCTTCTATACCATAGCCATTGGCTGTGCCATTTGTCTTTTCATGAGTCTTTTAGTATTTCCAAATTGGTCAGGGGAAGATCTACGTCATTCCACAGCTTTCAAACTTGAAGGTCTTGCCAAATCTATTGAAGGTATGCCAAATCCATAACACATAGTCCTCTTCAAAAAAATAAAATTATAACACATAGTATCAAAGGTTTTGCTTTGTATAACAACATTTTATTGTATTGTGTGAATTCGTGCAGCTTGTGTCGGTGAATATTTTAATGGAGAAATTGAAGTTTCTGGTGATATAAAATCATGTGATGATTCAATATACAAAGGTTATAAAGCAGTTTTGGATTCGAAATCCACTGATGAAACATTGGTAAGCTATTTTGTTTTGATTCATTCTAAAAGATGCTGAGTATAATGAAGCTAACATTATAAGTTGATCTTCATGGGAAATTCTTGTTATGATCAATACACATACAATATGTGCACTAAGTCGAGCAATACTAAATTATTCATAAATCTTTTTTGCTTACAAAGTTTTTAATATTCAAAATGATCATACATCAGTTGTTAATTAGCACAGTATCACACAATAAACAATTAGATAAGGATAATAACTTGCAATGCAAGTAACATCACTATTGTACTTTCTACTATTGTGTAGTACAACTTAGCTAGTGTAGTACAAGTA
>Ga0209282_1001253_pt1 | contig 13750 bp, 10 predicted proteins | sample Mtrugardesep15_FD_187529 | JGI IMG/M metagenome (GOLD analysis project Ga0209282, IMG submission 187529) | Root nodule microbial communities of legume samples collected from California, USA - M. trunc garden sep15 (SPAdes) (version 2) | ecosystem: Host-associated > Plants > Roots > Nodule...
TGATATCATGTTAGGAAATGGCATTAACATCGTGGTAAAGCTGAATTCTGTGTTTCTTTAACTTGGCATGTTTTCTGCACAACTAATTAGTCCTCTATAACTGCATTAGGGTGAGAGTCTCAGTCTAGTGGAAATGAATGCCTCTAGAAGAACAATTCCTGCATCTGAAGCCTTTGCAGGATATTTTACTCCATATCAATCCAGGTGAAGCCAAGGTACTTAAAAGCTAGAGTTGCCTAAATAACAATGCAAACGGATGGCTCATAAGTTAAATCTTGTCCTCTTTTCTATATTTCTGCAGTTATTGTTTGGATAGCTCACTAAACAAGACCAAAACAAAAGGGAAAATTTTGGTGTGTAGACACGACGAGGGTTCAATGGCGTCAAAATTGGAAAAAAGTAAGGTAGTGAAAGAGGCAGGTGGAGTTGGGATGATACTTATTGACGAAACAGATCAAGGTGTTGCAATCCCATTTGTGATACCTTCAGCTATTGTTCGAAGTAAAACAGGAGAACAGATTCTATCCTATATCAATAGCACAAGGTTTGCTGTTTTATATTTGATATGATAGACACATTTTGATATCACCTATTTCCATTCTCTAACCATGTATTATACAATGGTGAATAGCATGCCTATGTCAAGGATTTCCGGGGCAAAGACAGTAGTAGGAGTTCAGCCTGCACCGCATGCAGCAGCATTTTCTTCCAAAGGCCCCAATTCCTTAACCCCAGAAATTTTGAAGGTTATACTCCTATTTATATATATATGCCATTGAGTTCATAAAATGCCTTATTGTTTCCCAACTTAACCCTTGAAGATTTTTTCTTGAACTGCTATGTAGCCTGATGTTTTGGCTCCTGGGTTAAACATCCTAGCAGCATGGTCTCCAGCAGCAGCCGGAAACATGAAGTTCAATATTCTATCAGGAACTTCTATGTCTTGTCCTCATGTAACTGGAATTGCAGCCTTAATCAAAGCTGCACATCCTTCATGGTCTCCATCTGCTATCAAATCTGCCATCATGACTACTGGTATTACACATTATCTAGAACTTGTATTACTCATTGTGGTTTATTTGAGATTCTTCACAATCAATCATTCAAGTAAAGCTCCCTAGTAGATTAGATTTGATCTAAAGCAAAGAAAAGGATCATTGCATAGACCTTACACTGCACAAACTTCACTATCTATACATAAGGAACTAATCATATAAATTCAATATGCAGCAACAATTGTGGATAAGCAAAACGAACCAATTAGAGTGGATCCTGATAGAAGAAGGGCTGATGCATTTGATTATGGATCAGGGTTTGTGAATCCTGCAGGAGCTCTGGATCCTGGTCTTGTATATGATTCACAGTCAGAAGATTTTGTTGCATTCCTGTGTTCAATTGGTTATGATGTGAAGTCACTCCATCTCATTACAAGAGACAACAGCACATGTGATGGAGCATTCAAATCACCATCTGATCTCAACTATCCATCTATTGCAGTTCCCAATCTTGAAGACAGCTTTTCAGCAACGCGGGTTGTGACTAATGTTGGAAAAGCAAAAAGTATATATGAAGCTGAAGTGTTGTCTCCAGACGGAGTTAATGTTACAGTTGTGCCAAACCGATTAGTATTCACAAGAACGGGACAGAAAATCAAGTTTACTGTGAATTTCAAAGTAATCGCTCCCTTAAAGGGATATGGATTTGGGTTCTTAACATGGAGGAGCAGAATGTCACAGGTCACCAGTCCTATAGTTGTCAAGGTTGCAACAGAAAGCCTTGGGTTGGTCAGATAACAACACTTGTAAATATGTACATATATGCTTAGAAGCTGTGAGTTCCCCATGGTCACAATAAGAACAAACAGTTATACTGAAGTCCTGATGAATCTAGATGATCACTTCCAGATTTATGTTACGGCTACATGTTTGGAGAAGCAAGCAATACCAAACACAGAATTTGAAGAAATGATATCTCGATGCCTTCAACTTACTTTTGTCAGTTGTTACAGTAGAGAAATTGGTTATGTAGAATCTGTCAAACACAAAGTTTGTTATGTAGAATTTTAGGTTAGTCGGCAGTAATACTTTGTATACTACATGTGTCTGGGTGCTGGATGGGATGATAATATAGTTTGGTCATTATTATAAGTTTTTACTTCTTAAAGAAATATTATACAGTCGTGGAAAAAAAAATCATTTAAAAATAAAAAGCATACGAATACATTTTGCTTGTCAAAATACTATTTTATTACTAAATACCAACAAAGCTAATTAGCTAACATATTACATATTCTGATCCTACATTCCCCATCTCTTTCAATACATTAATCACCACTACTCACTTGCTACCTATAAGGGGTTTTCATATTATTTATACATTTAAATTTTTGACTTATGCTTGGGTGCGAATGCTAGTCCGAATGAATGTCAAGGACTTCATTTTACACCATTGATAGCATGTTATTAAAACACTTCTAAAGGCAATCATGATGAAATCAAAAATTCAGGAACTGATTGTTAGACTGCCAACAAGTACCTGCAGATATACCTAGTTCTTCTAATATCAGTAAAAATACAAGATCTTGAAGCTATAACGGGGCACACCTGAATTAAATAGCTGCAGGATGATCAAATATGGTAAAATAGTAAAATTCTATACATATCAGAAACAACAAAAAATGCAACAACATTCATGAGTAACATTGCGACACCCTCTTACTCAAGAGCCACTTTCCAGAGTAATCTTTGTTCTCTAGCTGAGCCCCAAGTTCATTGTCCAGTGACAGCATGTTGCTGATTTCTAAAACAGTATATCACAATTCATAGTAAATCATATAGGTATCCAGATGATGAACAAGAAATATGAACAATCTACATCAACTAAGACATAAAACTAGTAATGTATTTGAAGTTTGAACTGCATTTTAGACGTCAGTGAACTTTAGAATTTAACTTGTAAAACCTCTACAGATGATTTTTATCCATTAAATTTCTAAAGCCCTACACAAAAGGAGCCAAACATTGATTTCTATATAGGCATTACATATATAACAACATGTAGGTGTCACGATCAGAAGATGAAGTTATAGATAATTGCAAACACTATGAGTGAATCTCCAAGGGATCAACAAGTCCTTCCATTACAACAAGTTGATCCAACAATGCAATCTTCTCCTCTTCAAGGGTCTTTACTTGATCCTCAGCCTCTTTTAGCTCTTTCCCTAATACAAAGCCATCGTCCTCCAGCTGCAAATACTTCCGCCTCAACTGGCGGTATTCATTTCCACCCGCAGAGGAGTCAGGCAATGAATCTGAATTGGAACCTTCTGGTCTCTGAAAAGGTGGCGAGACTTCAGTCATCAATTGTCTTTTGGAATTTTTGTGTCCTGATTTCAATGGAAGAGGAGCCTGTCCCCCTCCCTTGACAATATTTCCTTGCAGTTGAAGTAGAGATGCCTTCTGGGTTGCGTTTTTCTTCTTCTTTGGTTTAATACTCAATATCTCCTCTGACAAAGGAATCCTTGGATCTTGCATTTCTCACCAATAGTCACTGCAGAATAAAAAAATAAATAAATAAGAAGTTGACAACACAAACACACAAAAACAAAATGAAGTTAGTAAAAGTAAAAATAAAAATGTAAATATTGAAGTCAAAATTGACTTTTAGCATTGTATATGTCAAAATTGATATTTAGCACTATATATCAGTGCTCTCAATTGCGGTTCGCGTGAAATAGCGGTTTGTTCAAATTCTGCTACACTACAGCATTATACCGCCACAAGCCTCTATTTGACAACACTTTGCACTAAATAGCGCATCACGGAACAATAGCGATTTGTTCAAATTCCACAACACTATTAGCCGCTATTTGACAACACTGCTATATACTAAGGGTCACTTTAAATTGGCTTATTTGAGCTTATTTACTGACATAAGCACTTGTGACATTGTCCGAGAGAACTTATGAAAACAACTTATAACATGTAGGTAAGGTGTTTTCAACTTATTTTCATAAGCTCTCCAGGACAACTTATGAAAATAGCTTATAGTTTATAAGCAAGGAGTTTGACTTTATTTTATCTTGTGCTATAGAAATAGCTTATTCATAAGCGCTTATCGTATAACTTGTTTACCCAAACAGGGCCTAAAACTAAGAATTTCAGTTCTAAAAGAAAACTTTCTGATTGAATTGCATACAAGCACCGCCACCACCACTGTATGTTTGATTGAAGGATATCCAATTAAATTAAACTACCCAACAACCCTTCTAATCATGAACATTAAATTATGAATACTACTATGCTATTATCATCTAAAAGCTGCAAATACAGAAATACCCAATTGAAAAAAGCAAAAATTTTAACCAAAACGAAATTCAAAAAACCTTCTGGATACAAAAAATTGAAACTCTAAAATTGGGGGTGAAATTGAGAGGAAGCATGGTGAAAAAAGAGGAGAATATATATACAAACCTTGAGAGAGTAATGGAGGTATTTGCAATTGGAAACGGTGATGAAGACAAACCCTTGAAATCTTCTTCGAAAGTGAAAGAGAAAGGAAATTAGGGTTGATGCGAAGAGAAAGGGAATTGTTTTGTTTATATCGGTTACCGGTAATTGGTAACATGTCAACACGTGATTCGTTCATAGTAAAACTTTTATAGCTTTCTGTTTTTTTATCTTATGTGCACAGTGCCACAACTCAACCATTTTTTACTTTAAAAAGGTTATAAGTTGGAGAGGGAGAAAAAGATAAGTGAAGACAAAAATCAAAGGGTGAAGGATTCATTCATTTCAACAATGCTGTTGTGTTTTAATTTTTTTTAATTTTTTTTTTTGTAAATAGAGGTATGATTTTAAAGAGGTTTGAATACATTTACTTTAAATTCAATAATAAATTTGATTTTAAAGTCAAAAACTTATCTTGATTTTAAAGTAAATTCACCAATTTGATTTCAATAATACATTTACTACCATATTATGGTAGCTCCAAATATGGCAGTAAATTATCTTGATTTGGAGGCTCATAATTTTTTTTTATTTGTACACTTGAGAGTATATTATGCTAATAAATCATTTTGTTGAACTCAATAAACATGTCCATCGAGTAAGTTATGTTCTTGTGTGACTCAATCACAAAATTCAATCATCTTTATACGATTTTTTTCCAGCGTAATCAGGAACACAACCACATAATTGCAGCTTAAAAGACAGAAGTTTCATGGCTGAGTAAATATAGTCGTTCTTTTAACGATATTTATCACGAGACAAAATTTGTGAATGTTTGAATCAATCTTAATGAAACTAAAAGGTCGTTTCTTTTGTAATCCAGGTTCTTTCATTTCCCTCTTAACTTGCACTGTTGCACCATCCCATTACCCCATTTTACCATATTATGTTAGAAAGACGCACATATTCCAACAATCAATTGCAAGCAATATTGGTGTTAAATTCTTCAAAGTCATATTGCAATTCTTCAAAGTCCTAATCGGTTCCTAACTACTCTTAGAGAGTTTCAAACAGTTCCTAGCTATTGTTCACAGACAAACGTTTTGTAATTTCTAGTGGAGGTATTTTCGAAAGTTGATTTGCTTGTGAGTTATTTTCAATTTTATCTAACCAATTATGTAATCTATTTCGTTGGACCGGGTCAGATCGGTCCATCTTACGACTCTACCAATAAGGACACACTCCACATTGATTTTAGCATCGAGCATAAAGACAAAGGAGGTCATTAGTAACGTGTGTTATATAAGAATCTCTAATCGTATGTGGGTACGAAATAATGCAAAACGAAAGTAACATATTTCATCAAAATTTATACATTGATGCACACTGATTCCATTCCTTTCCAATTAAAAAGTAGAAGAAAAAAGAATCTACAGTTAAAAATCAAGTGAAATAAAAATAGTAAAGTAAAATAAAAAGGAAAAGTCTGAACAAATTTTCTTCTTCCTGTTTCTCAACATACACACAGAAAATACAAAAACAAAAAAAATAAAAATAAATTAGTCTCAGTCTTAGACCAAAGAACTGTTATCTGAGAATCCAACATGCATAGAAGATTGTGAGTTACTAGTATTGATTGGTGTATACTCACTAGTATTTGTTGTTGTAAAATCAGTACTTGCAAGACTAGCTAAATCCACAGCTGGCCACATAAAAGAAGGTTTAAAAGGTGGCACATGAGGCACATTAACTGACCCAGATAAAATCTGAACAATCATTTGCAAATTTGGTCTCTCACTAGCAATAGGATGAGAACAAGCCAAACCCAATTTCAATACCCTCTCTACTTCTTCAACATCATACTCATTCCCAACACTTTGATCAACTGCTTCTAAAATTCTTCCTTCACGATGTAAATACCAAACCCAATCCACCAAAAATTGATACCCTTCAATTTTAGTCCAAGGTCTTTGACCACAAACTGTTTCAAGAAACACAGCACCTAGTCCATAAACATCTGATTCTCTTGATGCTTTTCCTGTGTGGAAACATTCTGGTGCTATGTATCCCATTGTACCTTGTACTCCTTCTAATTCTGCATAGGATGTTTTTTCATTCTCTAGTGCACGTGCTAAGCCGAAATCACCTAAACGTGCGTTGAAATCCACGTCTAGCATTATGTTGCTTGCTTTCAGGTCTCTGTGGACTACGGTTTGATCGTATTCATTGTGTAGGTAATTCAACGCAGAAGCGACGCCTGAGAGGATTTTGTACCTTAGATTCCAACTTAGCGGGGTTGTGCTTGTTCCTTCCTCGCAAAATATGTGGTTGTCTAAGCTTCCGTTAGGCATGTAGTCGTATACTAAGAGCAATACTCCGTTTTTGTGGCACCATCCTGCATATTATTTCAAAATTAATCCATGTATATTAAAGATAAAATAAGCTGATAAATATTTAAGGATAATTGTTCAAATTAGTTTCTGATAAAAACCTAGTGTACCATTTCAGTTCAGTTTTGAGAAAAATTCATAATCAATCGTGGATAATGATAAAATGAAAACTTGTTAGTCCTTAATTTAATGCAATAGTTTTATCATTCTAAAGATACTAATGTCATTCTTAAAGGACTAAAATGGTGCACATAATTTTGTCAAATGACTAACTTGAATTTTCACTCAAATTTTAGGTGATATTAAGATAGCCATATTTGGTGCACATATTATATTGATGATGTCAATTGTGAAAACAAAAATAGTAAAAAAGAAAAAAAGGAACCAAAGTCATACACCAAAGCAGGCCGATAAGTCCTGGCGGATGCACGGACCGGCAACAAAGAAAATAAAGCAAGAGGCCTAAAAAAACAAAAATGTACAAGCAGGGCCAAAAACACCAAGGTGCACTGGACACCACTAAAAATATCGACTGCAACTCCACTCTGTAGAAAGAGAGAGGGGAGACACCCTAACGAGAGCACCCGGAGGAAGGCACATGCCTCACCCCTACCTCCAACTCCAAGCAAGATCACCACATGACCCTATCGGTTCAGTATTGGTTGCATCTCCCACTCATAGAAAAAACAGGAGCTAGAAGAGCACTTTACCGGTAACCACTTCCATATTAGAAACTTCACCTTATCCACCAAGCGTTAATTGAATGTCGAGTTAATAAAATAATTTGGCTTCTATTATTGTTTCATCATTTTAAAGATATCTAAATGTTTTGTTAAAAAAAAATAAAATTAAACGAACATCTTTTTAGTGTAAACCAGATTTCCTCCGCGTACAATTGTGGATACTAATTTTTCCATTTTTGTTGAACTTAAATGAATGACAAACTATTTAAATGAATATTTAATTCAATGACAATAATATTTTATCAATTATCGACTTATATTCAAACGTTTGAATTTAGGTACTCGGTCAATATGAGTAAGAACATTGAATTTTTATACACAGAAGTACATATTTTTTTCAATCTCAGAAATAAGACCAGCTACTATATAGTACATATCCATCATCATCTCTTTGATGACAAGTTGACAACATGGTTAGTCTTTACTTCACCAAACCAAGCCAAAGTCATCATATGGAGTATTATTTATGAACTTTTTTTTTTTGGAGGGAATCATATATTATTTATGAACTCTTTTGTTAGACTAGTTGGCAATGCTTAAAAGTTACGGAAAGCTGAATTGGTATGCATTATTATTGTTATTGTTAATATATTATTAATTATTATGATTATTGATGATAATAACTCGTGGCTTTTATCTTATCTTACCATATAAAAAAAGAAGACCCGTGGAAACACTGGCCGGCTGATAGGGTGGTGTTTACCACTAGGGACTTAATTAACTACAAGATGATAATCAATTAATTTTTTTCTACTCTAAAATCTTTAATTTTGTTTGGATGAATTTTTTATTTTGACTAATTAATAAGTTGACAATGTTACGCTGGAAATTTAGCTTGAAAAGGATATTATGCTTGTAATTTCAATTTCGGCGTTGATATATTCTTCTTCTTTTTTTCCATAAACTTTCAGCGTTGAGGATTGATGAAGGAAGGTTCAATGAAATGAAGCTTAAGCTAAGCATTGACCATACGGACAAAAGGCTGAAAAAGCTCTTTCTATATTATTGGGATAGCAATTAATATTGACCATATACGGTCACAAGAATGAAATGTCACTTTCAAAACAAAACGAAACCATAGGGCAAAACAAAAGTCCAGCTAAGGTACAGTACCTAACTAGATCACAACAATGCATGTTTTATTTTAGATTAAAAAAACATCACAAAAATGCCTTTTCTCTTTTAAAAGACCAGACACACCACCAACCTTCACACCAATAGCTGGTCAAAAGTATCAATAATTCAATTCAATCATCAACAATAACGGTAACACAGACAAAATGGTATGAAATGAAACATTCCTAAACAATTATATGATCCGGACATATCTACGTATTAGATCTAAGCTCTAACTTGGAGAATTTAATGAAATAATGATGAAAATTAATTAAGAAAAAAAATAAAGAACGGAAATAAATAAATGAATGAAAAATGAAACTGACCTTGTAACTTAACAAGATGTTTATGACGAAGACGATTGATAATAGTAAGTTCAGCCAAGAAATCATCAGTACTTTTCATCTTATCTCTAGAAAACATCTTAACAGCAACTTCTAATTTTTCCTTAGGTAAAGTTCCTCTATAAACAACACCATATCCACCTTGTCCAAGTTTATGTTTTTCATCAAAATTATTTGTAGCTTTCTTCAATTCTTGAAAACTAAACTCTCTTGGTGTACCTGGTAAACTCTTCAATGTGCCCATTATTTGAGATGTAGAACCATGTTCATCACTCTTCTTCTTCTTACATAAATAATAATACCAAAATCCACCACCAGCTAAAATCAAAACCAATAGAGGAATCCCAACACCTAAACCAATACTCAAATTCTTTTCATTTTTATCATCATCAAACACTTCCATTGAAATATTCCATTTAAGTACACAGTTTAACTCAACTGTACTACCCGTTGAAGCAGAAAATCCAAAATAAGAATTTTGACTCACCACTTTTCTTAGATCAAGAACAGAACTTATAATCGGCTTAGCCGGTTTTTTCACTATAGGTAAATCTTGTGAAGGTTGTTCTGCCATGTAGACACTAAGATTTTTCCGGTCACCGTCGTATTCAACCCATAAAACATGGAACCTAGTTCCGATGGGAGAGAGCTCCAAGTCAAGAGGAACACTAATGTTGGAACGAACGCTGTTTATGTCGAGTCCTATGTGGTTTTTGTCATCGTCAAAGTCTTGTTTAACGGTGTCAAGTTCAATAGCAACAAAATGGTTGGTGGAGTTTCCGTCTGTGGTTGCGTTTGTTAACCCTAGGTAACCACCAAAGCTGTTGAGAGGGATGGTGAGAGAAGGTGCGATGATGAAAGCGATACCTTCGCCGGGGGTATTGTTGTTGTAGCGAAAGATGTTGATGAGGAATGAAGTATTGAAGGAGGCAAGTTTTCCGGTGGAGGAGGAGCCGTCCCAGAGTTTAAAGGGTTCTTTCAGAAAGATTCTGCCGGAGTTGTTGAAGAGAGGGACGATGGTTGAACTTCCAGCGCTGTCCGGGGTGACCTGAAGGGCGCCAAGATGGATGGATGCAGTGGGTAAAATTTGAAAAAAGTGTTCATTGGTGGCGTTGAAGAATCCAAAGACTTTTTCGAGGATTTGAGTTTGGGAGGTTGGTGCCGGGAAGAGGAGAAGAATGCCGATGAGGGCGGTGAGGTAAGCCATATCGGACTTATGCCGGCGGCGACACTGAATGGAAAGCATTGTTGTGAGTATGTTGTTTGAAACGAATGGTGGTGTTTGTAGATAATGGAGACTTATTATAATGGTTAGTTGATCTTTTGATAATTTTATTTGTGTAAGGAAAAGCAGGTTTTGAAGGTGATTTTAATAAGGTGCAATTGGGTTTGTGTTGGTTTTGTTTTCTACGAAGTTTCCATCTTTGAAATTGGTGTTTTTGTTATTTTAAGAGGATAATACAGGTTGACATGTGCGAGGAATGGACATTTTAAAAAACAAAATAAAATGTAGTAAATGATCTACAGCTGAGTAATAACGTCCCTTTAGGAAGTGTTCTGGGTCGTTGAAGGAAAAATAACTTATGATAATGTGCAACTCCCGTATTCACATTTAAATAGTTTATCAGTTGAATAAACTACGTATTTAAAATCTTCCAAAAATTAAGTTAATACGAGACAGGGGGGGTATTTATCTATGAGGTCGCAATATTTAGCACAAATAGTAATCCGTTCCATTTAAATAGACTGGTTAGTTCTTGAGTTTGGTATCTAGTGCTAGAATAATTCTTTGTCAAGTTTTATTCATTATTCTCTGGTAGAATAAGTGAGATGTGTTGAAAATTGCCTTCAATTGTGATTCTAAGCATGTGTAGAATCATGACACGATTTGTGAAGCGTGTCATGAATTTTTTGGCAGGAAGTTTTGTTTTTCTGGTGTCCAATTGTGACACGATTTTGGACCATCTGTCACGATTTTGGATAAGGTTGGTCGTACATTAGGTCGTACGCATCAATTGTGACACAATTTTGTCAATCATAACACAATTTTGACAGTTGTAGGGTACTATTTAAGTGTTTATGTTCAGATTTTGAAGGAGAGTTTGAAGAGAGAGAAACTTGGGATTACAAAGGAGGTAACTTTAGGGTTGAGTTGTAGTGAGGTTCTCTTGGGTTGGGAAACATTGTAAACACCTTAGGTAGTGTGAGATTTCACCATTGGAATGATCAAAAAGCTTCCTTTTGTGTTTTCTCTTAGGATTCATTGTGAGTGTGGGTGACATAAAAATGGGTAGAAATTAGGTCTTGTTCTTTTGTGAGCTTTTAAGCTAATTTCTTGTAACCCATTTGTATCACTTTCATCTTAGTGGATTGAAGAGATGCTCTCTCCCCCATAGTAGCTCATATTGGACCGAACTGGGTTACCATCTTGGTGTGTTTGTTTTCTTTCTTGCTTTCTTATCTTGTTGCTTTGATTATGCTTGTGGTGATGTTTTACACGTAGTTTTAAAACTGTTTTGTTGTTGTTGTTGCTTGAGACTTCTTTACTCATTGATTACCACTCCCTTTGCTCCATGCATCTTTATTTTCATTGGTGTGATTTTGTTCGAATTCACAACAAGATGGATGGGAGCATGAGTGAGTAGACAGGTAGGAGAAACAAAATAGTAGGCATAAAAGGGCAGGCGTTAACAATTTTGTTTTTAGTAAAAAGAAAAAATTATTCAAATCGATTGAATTTATATAAGTTTGGATTGGCTCGATTTTCAATTATTTAGACGTGGAACTAAATCTAAGCAAATTGATGATATTCGGTTTGGTTTGGTTCAAATTGATTTATTCGTATGAAAATGCAATTAAAAATAGTATTTTTTTTATATGCTAAAAGTAAAATGTATGATGTTAGAATTAACATTATATGAATATTTAATGTTAATACCCTAATAATCTAGAGTTTGGTTAAGACATAAATAAAATCTGATCAAGAGTTATTTCATTTAAGGATTAAATTCGAGTTCTCCCAAATGATACATCATAATGTCTTTCTACGTTATGTAACTAATATAAAGAGACTAAAGTGATCAATTCAAATATTTGAAAAGCAATGGACTATATTGATGCAATGTAAGAGTTCAATTTGATTTGGTTTTTAGTATAAAAAAAGTTCAAACCAACCAAATCTACATCAATTTGAATTGGTTCAATTTCTAGTGTTTTTTAAAAGTAGAACCGAACCAAACTAAATCGATGATATTCAATTTGGTTTGACTTGGTTTGCTTAAAAATGCAATTTAAAAAATAAAAAAAAATCTAAGTCTTACCAACATATTATTAAGGATTGAACAAATTAAAAAAATATTACATTAGAGTACCTTTAAATTTTCAACTTACATATTTACGAAAATAGTTAAAAAAAAATATTTACTTGATAAAAGCATAAAATTATTAAAGAAAAACGAGTTAACTATGATGGATGAGTCAAAGTAAAAATGAAAAGTTTAAAATATGTAAGTTTTCATGAAATGTGAAATATAATCTTAGTAAACTTTGTACAAATGTTGTTTGTCGGTTGTTTTGTTTCAAGGTTGTGTTAAGTAAAATATTGAATCTGAGCTAAGTGGACTTAGTATACTTATCGGTTCAACTCAAATGTTCATTGAATTTTAAAATTGAAAATCAAGAACTGAACTGAAAATTGAGAACCAATCAAGTTTGGTTTGGTTTAGTTTTAAACCGAAGTAGAAAATATCATATCACTTTTTGTTTGGTTTAGTTTTTTTATTTCATCAGTTTTGTCCGTGCCACGTATAAAAACAAGTATAATTTTTCAAGTGTGCACCGTGTGTTCCTCTTTATAATTGTAAAATGAAAGTTGTGCATAAGGTTTGTTTGAATGTTTTTTGGCCATTTTCAATTTTCTTATTCAACTTGATGTCATGTTATTATGTTTGCAACAGAAGTTGAAGTTTGGCATCAAATTTATGATCATTCTCAATATGGTTCTATTTATTTTTCCTTTTACAAAAAAACAACTTCAATTTTGTGTTTACAAGATGACAAACAAATATGCAGTCTCCATGCTGTAGTAAACACATTTATCAATTACACTACTATAATGTCTTTAATCAATTTAATCATTGTGTATTTGGAATATTTTGTTGAATGAAATACTTTGATTTTGCTTGGTAAAAAACAACACTTTTCTTATTTCTTTTTCTCTGCCTAGGAATTGGAGAAAAGTAGTAGATACCTTTCATATAAAAGACCATTTCAATAATAAAATGACAACCCCTGTGCCAACGTTGATGTGTTTTATTTGCGTGTCGACTTTAAACTTTTAGCATATGGCTTATACGTATGTTCCCTAATCATGATAAGCTTTGAAATTGATTTCATTTTCTTAAACCCAACTTGACAATAGTTTAATTGGCTTTATATTTGCTTTTGCTGCGCAACTTTGATAATATATGGATTTATCATACTAGCTTTTGTCGTTCTCTTGCATGGTTATTTCCTCCTACTTTTGTTTTAATTATTAGCATAAAAAGAGCTTTTTAGACTGGAAAAAGAGAATATTGTTGAAAGAAAATGAAAAGTGGGGTACTTGCATTTAGGAGAACATTGCCTAATTTTCTTTGGGTAAAAACAGGAGTGTTTCACTCAATCCAACCTCAATTATTAATTACTACATTTTCCTTTTTTTTTTCTTT
>Ga0209282_1001254_pt1 | contig 13746 bp, 11 predicted proteins | sample Mtrugardesep15_FD_187529 | JGI IMG/M metagenome (GOLD analysis project Ga0209282, IMG submission 187529) | Root nodule microbial communities of legume samples collected from California, USA - M. trunc garden sep15 (SPAdes) (version 2) | ecosystem: Host-associated > Plants > Roots > Nodule...
ACTCTATTTTTTTTTTCACGTTTTTTTTAACAAATCTTTCAACAAAATCTTAGTCTATTTCATAAAAAATAAAAGGAGTGACACTTGGTAAATCGCATGCAAGTATTGTAGACCATAATCAAGGTTTCTTGTAAAACAAATATGATAAGCTATGTTGTTTTTTTAAACTCACCTATTAAAATATGTCATAATCATATTGCGGTTTCTTGCAAGAACTGTCTTTGTAAGTTAGGCATACTAACAACAATTATAGAAAATATCCCTTAAGCCATGCAACAAATGAAGCACTATAATTGACCCGTGCGATAACACGGGAGCACGATCTAGTTATTCAAAAGTAACTAAAGAACTTCTCTAGAAATATTTCACAAACTTTTTTGATTTAAAAAAAAACTTTTTTACAAGAGTTTTTTTTAAAAACAATGTTTGTCCAAACTTATGATTTTAAGGAAAATACGAGGAAAATAAAATAAAATAAGGGCGAACGTTACCTATCTATAAACGTTTTTTTTAGGGGTGGTACCTAGAAACGTTGAAACAAAAAGTCATAGAATGACTAAAGTATAAAAACAAAAGAGTGATCGTTGAGCGAGATATATGGTTAATCTCTTATCGTAAGAGCAATTTCACCTCACCCCGTTTCTTTCTCTCTTTCATTTCGTGTCAAAACCCAATTCAACTTTCAACGACTCTCTCTCTCTAGAGGGTCCAAGTCTTCACCTCTTCTACTCATAGATCTCGCATTCTCTCTCATCTTCTTCCATTTCCAGTTCTTCGATCTCAGCAATCATGGCGGCCGCGAACGCTCCGATCGCCATGAAAGAAGTCCTAACCGTAAGTCCTTTTCCTTCTTTCGATTTCGTTTCATACTTTTCTAGCTACGAAATGAAGAACACCGAAGAACACGGACACTTAATTTTTTTGAATAATCGATTATTTCTGCTTATAGTTCGCAATTGAACACTCTTTAGTTTTACTTTACTAGCTTGATTACCGTTTTTGCTAAAAATAGCTTGATTACTGTTTAATGTGAAATTCATGCAGATCTGAGTGTATAATTTTTTTCGTATTTTTTGATTAATTGCGAACTATTGAGTAAGAAACTTAATCGCACTGAAAAATAATAATTGAATTATTGATTATTCGTTCTTATATTTTGCTCAATTTTGTCTTCTTTCAAGTTGAATAGAATAATCTTCAGTTTTATTTTACTAGCTTATTTATTGCTTAATGTGAAATTCATGTAGATCTGAGTTTATTATTATTTTTTACATATTTTTTTGTTTAATTATGAATTATTGAGTGAGAAGGTTAGTCGTTTTGATGAATTGAGGGATGTGATTTGCGTAATGATTTATGATTACGAACTAGAGAGTGACAAGCTTTATCGTGACGTGATTTGTGATTACAGTTACCGAGTGTTGGAATCAATGCACAATTCATCACATTCACCCATGTGACGATGGAATCAGACAAGTATATATGTGTTCGAGAAACGTCTCCACAGAATAGTGTTGTCATTGTTGATATGAGCATGCCAAATCAACCTTTGAGGAGGCCGATTACTGCGGATTCCGCTCTTATGAATCCTAATTCTAGAATCCTTGCTTTGAAAGGTAGATTTTGTGTTTTGTGTAGAGTGGAGTATTTTATATTTATTCATCTACTAGCACTTTGATATTGATAAAAAGTTTGTTAGTCATTGTAAATATCAAAATTTATTTGAAGCTTTGTTGTATCATCTCGTTTTTTCCCCTTACCATAGCTGTATCATTTTGTTTATGTGACTGTTGGGTGAAACGAAACAAACTACTTTATTTTGACTAGTTTGACTTGATATGAAAGTGTTGTCAAATAGCGGCTACAACGCTATTGCGTAGCGGAATTTGAACAAACCGTTATTCTTCTGCGATACACTATTTAGTACAAAGTGTTGTCAAACAACAGCTATTTTCTGCCATCTGCTATTAACAAAGCACATGAATGCATCTAATTGTCTGTAGTATGTACTTCATCCCAGTATGTAGACTTGAGTTAGACTATAAACACTGATTTTTTATTTTTATTTTTTTTATGGCCCATATTTCTGATACCTTGAGCTAGAGTATAATAGTTGACTGTGTCTAGCTCAGTCAACTATTATAGGCACCCTGATTGGTGGATCCGACTCCTCTAAAGCGAACAACTCACTTTAGAGTGTAAAGTCACTAATATCGACCGTTAAATAACAAATCAAAGGTAGACATTGTATGCACATCATAACAAATCACGAGCTTTTTAAAATCACAATTCCTCATTGTTAGGGACACAGCTGTGATGTTGAGATGTTTGATTAATTTGAGAAACTGAAGTCAACTGGCTTCCTTATTTTTAAATTCTATGTTCTATATACTGAAGAAGTTAGAGACCATGTCTTTAAGTGCTATAATAAAAAAAATGTGGAAAAAAAAATAACACACCTTTGTTCTTAGTAGTAACAATGGTGTGTTATTTTTGTAAGGGATGCAAGAAGGGAGTCTGTTAGATGAGGAGTTTATTTAGGAATATATGAGAAAGAAGTAATGGTTTGTTTTGAGGGTTAACCTATGATTTTATTAGTCAGTTTTCTTGGAGATATATGAAAATTATTGCTCTTAATTCTCAATGTATCTGATAAATATATTTTCTCCATGTTTATTACATTTTCTAACGTATTAATCATCCCCAATTTTACATTAGGCATTTTAGATGTTGCATTTAGACATATTTTTCACGTTGTCAATGTTTGACCTGGTTTGGATTGGAGTGATTTAAAGAAAAAATAGTCAGTATTTAGATAGATCACAAGTCTCCCGAATCCCAAATATTAGCAATCTTCAGGTTTCCAGTTTCTGTGCCATGTGCTTTTGTTGGTGCTGTATTTAAAATATTATTTGCTTTTGGATTATCTTTACTTACAAGCTACATCATTCTCTTGAAGCCCAACTCCAAGGGACTACACAGGATCACCTACAAATATTTAATATTGAATTGAAAACAAAGATGAAATCACATCAGATGCCTGAGCAGGTAATTATAATGTGTTAGGATACATACGCAGTAACATAATAGGTCCATAAGAATGACATTTTTAATCCATGTAGAGTTCCCTTATTTTTACTTTTTCATGTATAGGTAGTCTTTTGGAAGTGGATTAGCCCCAAAATGTTGGGCCTCGTGACACAAACCTCTGTATACCACTGGTCCATTGAAGGTAAGATAATGATGATTATAATCTGTTTATACTCAACATTTGTGTTGCTATTATATTTCCCGGGTTTACACATTTTTCACGTGTTTCTAGTTTGTTTGCAAATTTTTGAGTGATATATGGTCCCTGGTCTCGGTAACCTGTAGGTGATTCTGAACCTGTTAAGGTATTTGAGAGAACAGCGAATTTGGCAAACAACCAGATAATCAATTATCGATGTGACCCTACAGAAAAATGGTTGGTCTTGATTGGTATCGCTCCTGGTTCCCCCGAGGTATATCTCTGCTTTCTGTCATTGTTGTGGCTATCATTGGGAAACACATTTCAATTCAACTATAACTAGCTTTTTTCATTCAGACCGTAACTGCTTATCTTGACTTCTGTTTTTGCAGCATATATTGTGTATAATTGTATAAGAATTATGATCTTTCAACTGTGATTTTTGCTAGCCTAATCTATTTGGTTTGTTTCTTCATATTCTTTTGCTTTAGAGGGCACAATTGGTTAAAGGGAATATGCAGCTTTTCTCCGTGGATCAGCAGCGTAGCCAGGCTCTTGAAGCTCATGCTGCATCATTTGCCCAATTCAAAGTATGTTTTCTTATGATTCTGTGCTCATCTTCATATAATTATTTATAAATATTACCTAAATAATTGGAGTAGTACTAAACTATGCTACTATGTGCTGGGCAAATTTTAATTGTGTTTTTTGAACAGGTTCCTGGGAACGAAAATCCGTCTGTTTTGATTTCTTTTGCCTCAAAGACATTTAATGCTGGTCAAGTTATATCGAAGTTACATGTCATTGAACTGGGCGCACAGCCAGGTCTGATATTTTTACCTCATTCACATCCATCTCTCATGCTTTATTTTATGGGCAATATGCCAACCTAGTGTCCTATGTAGAGTTTCCAAATTTAATATTTCTGGTAAATCTAACATTTAAGTTGTTTTAAAAAAAATCAATCATTTAAATTAGTTATTTACATAATATGTATTTATCATGCTTGATCTATAGCTAGAGATGGAGTGATCATATTAGTAACAATAGTAACAAGAATAACCTGCTTATTTAATATCTCAATATACTACAATGACACTTCTGTCTTGCTATAATTTAACTTAATAGAAGAATTTCATAAACTTCATATATGGATGGATGAAATATGAAATATAGTGATCCATGTAAGAGGGTGGAGGAAGCTACTCATTATGGCTAATGATTTCAGATGAGTATATTATTTTTTCTGTTTGACCACGCTACAAGGATTATTTTCCCAATTGTTGCAATGTATTTGTTTTGCCTGATGAAATGCATAATATTTTTTTTGTTAGTCCATGCTTCAAGGGTTGCTTCTCCGCCTGTTACCCTGTGTTTGACTGATCGGAAGATTTGAATGTGGCAGATGTGTTTTTTTTTTCTTTTTCCTTTTGCATTTATAATGGTTCCATGTCGAGTTTTCAATTGTAGTAATATTGAGTTGCATGTATTATATGAGTTGCATTTTGTAACTACTTTCACAAATGTAAGAAGCTGTATGCATCAAAATCAGACATCTGAAGATGGACTCATATTGTTAAGATCCCACATTAACTAGTGATATTACCATAGTAGTCATAATAAAAGCTTGGGTAGTCCCCATTTCTTTTGCGAGCTTTTGGGGTTGAGTTAGACCCCACTTAAATTCTAAGATTGCATCAAAGAATATCCTAACTCCGTTATTGAGCCATGATCTATTTTATTCCACCCGCATTTTACCACGCTTCAAATGTCCAGTCTCAAGTGTGAGGGTGTGTGTTGAGATCCCACGTCAACTAGAGGTATGGCCAAAGAAGTCCTTATAAAGCTTGGACAATCCTCACCTCTAGGCTTAAAGCCCCTTGGACAATCCTCACCTCTAGTCCCAAAGCCCAAATTGTAAGAGATGTATTACGAAATTGAACTGTGTGTATCATTATATCGCCTGTGATTAAATTGATCATACTTCTGGTGTTTACCTTTTAAAATTTGTTGTCAGGGAAGCCATCATTTACAAAGAAACAAGCAGATCTCTTCTTCCCTCCAGATTTTGCTGATGACTTTCCTGTTGCAATGCAGGTACTGAAGTTGTTACTAGTCAGTGTTGTTTATTTTTATAAAAAGCTGCAGATATCTGATTTCTACTTTAATTGTTTTTTCTTTTCAGATATCCCACAAATATAGTTTGATTTATGTGATCACCAAACTTGGGCTACTTTTTGTATATGATTTGGAGACAGCTACCGCTGTATATAGGAACAGGATTAGTCCAGATCCTATATTTTTGACATCAGAAGCCACATCAGCAGGAGGCTTTTATGCCATTAATAGGAGAGGCCAAGTTTTGTTGGCCACTGTCAATGAACAAACAATTGTGAATTTTGTCAGCGGTCAAGTATGTTTCTAACCTTTATATAACTTTTATGATGCGAAGCAGGGAATGTATCAACATTTAACACATTGCATGCTGGTTACTGTTGCAGTTAAACAATTTGGAGCTAGCTGTTAGTCTTGCGAAAAGAGGAAATCTTCCTGGTGCTGAGAAGCTGGTATGCCAATTTTGTGTAGAACTCAGCTTCAGTAATAATACTGTTTCTTCACCAGGGGAGTTGTCAGGGAGATCCAAGAGCTTTTAAGCATTGTCTTTTAAATGTTATTCGGTTTCATATAAATGCTAAATACTAACTTGCATGAAGTTTGCTTATATGCTTCCAATAAAAAATGCAATATACAATTAATGATGTTTTTTGTGTTTTATACCCATACAAAACCAGTAGCATGCATTAAATGCATTTTACTTTTACTAAATGAATTAAAGGTAGAAAATTATAAACTTGTCTAAATTTATAATTTCATAATATGTGTGGCCAAACCTTAAAGGACCAAAGCTTAGGGACAGAGGGAGTAATTGCCATTGTTTCTTTTTGGCTGTCTGTAGTGCAGTTTATTTCACGAGTGTTTAACATACGTTTCCTTAGCATACCAGCATTTGTTTTATTTCATGTTTTGCCCCACAAGTAATCTTAGTGATGTATGCTGCAATTTTGTTGCTTCTTTTGTCATTGTCTTGATCAACTCAATCTAAATGCTTTAACTGTTTTTTCTTCTTTCACATATTATTTGAGATTGATAATTTGGTTATGTTGTGTATTTTTGTTCTTTTATTATTTTTAGCATGATGGCAATAGTTGTTGTAATTACAGGTTGTGGAGCGTTTTCATGAATTGTTTTCGCAAACAAAGTATAAAGAAGCAGCAGAGCTTGCTGCTGAATCTCCACAAGGAATCCTTCGTACCCCTGACACAGTTGCCAAATTTCAGGTTTTTTTCTAAGATGTAGCTATTCAGGATTTTTTAATGCTCTCTCTGTTACTTTAGTTACAAAGACAGTAGCTCGTTTAACTTTCTGACAGTAATGATTTTAAACTGTAGCTGAATTCTGACATCAGCTTGACTTGGGTAGTACAGATCAGTTAATCTGAACTAGACCTCTAAAAATTGATTAATTACTGTAATTTCTCTCAAGTGAATAAATTCAGTTTCAGTTTTTGAAAGTATTCTTTTACTCTAAATTTTCTCTCTTTTTCCATCAATTTCCTGCATTTTTGGTTCTGCTCAACTTGTAATAGTAGTGTTTTAAAATGTGATTTTCTGTTCTATTTCGCAGAGTGTTCCCGTGCAAGCTGGTCAAACTCCGCCGCTGCTGCAGTATTTTGGAACACTTTTAACGAGGGGAAAGCTGAATGCCTTCGAATCATTAGAATTGTCTCGGTTGGTTGTGAACCAGAACAAGAAAAACCTGTTGGAAAATTGGTTGGCAGAGGACAAGCTTGAATGCAGTGAGGAGCTCGGAGATCTCGTTAAGGTTTAGTTGAATTAAACATTTGAAGAATTCAAATTATTTTTATGTTTGTATGTTCGTCTTTCTAATTAGCTGCCTAATGAGGCACTGCTGCTTATCTTATTTGCGTTTTTGAAATGGTGAGTTTCTATTAATTTTCATGGGTATGCTCCCTTGTAGACTGTGGACAATGATCTTGCTTTAAAAATATACATCAAAGCCAGAGCTACTCCGAAAGTTGTTGCTGCTTTTGCTGAGAGGAGGGAGTTTGATAAGATTCTGGTCTACTCTAAGCAGGTGCTTGTTTACTTATTAAAGAATATATTGACTTAGATGCAAAGCTACTTCAATGCTATTACAGTTCCAATTTACTGGAAACATTTGGTCCTGAATACTTTTATTTCTTATTTGTTGCTGCTATAGGTTGGATACACACCTGACTACCTTTTCCTCTTGCAAACAATTCTCCGAACAGATCCTCAGGTGTGAGAGAAAGCTCTGCAGTTTATGTTTAATTATTTTATTTTGAACATTTTCTGTAATTTTCCCATTGTGTGCCCACCTCTTTGGATTCATTGTACCTGTGCTTTTTGAACAGTATTTATACATTAAGTTTATAATGTCATGTAAGTTTTTGTCTAAGGAGAAACTCTACAAGTTCTGATTTCTATTTCGCTCTCCAGGGTGCTGTTAATTTTGCATTAATGATGTCTCAAATGGAGGGAGGTAGCCCAATTGATTACAACACCATAACTGATCTGTTTCTTCAGGTTGATTATCTACTGTAATTAGGCAATCATGACGAGTAGTAATTTAATATGTTAGCTTCATCATCATTGAGTTATTACGCTACACTATTGACATTTTCGTCATGGTTTTCTTTGGTCTGCTCAGAGAAACCTGATCCGTGAGGCAACAGCTTTTCTCCTGGATGTTTTAAAGCCAAATTTACCTGAACATGGATTCCTTCAGACAAAGGTTGGGGCCTTTGTTTTCTAGTTGATACATCTTATTTTACTCTTTTAATAATTTTTTCTTTGTAGTGATGCAATTTTCTTGTGGATTGTTGTTCAGGTGTTGGAGATAAATCTGGTCACTTTCCCTAATGTTGCTGATGCTATTTTGGCTAATGGCATGTTCAGCCATTATGACCGTCCTCGTGTTGCCCAGCTTTGTGAAAAAGCTGGCCTTTACGTGCGAGCTTTGCAAGTAATGCCTTACAAAATGTTTTCTTGTACTTTCCCTACTTAAAAATGCTTAAGTTCCTTTGCTGATTTCATCTCTCTTGGTGCAGCATTACACAGAGTTACCAGATATAAAACGTGTGATTGTTAATACACATGCTATTGAGCCTCAGGTTATTTTTGATTTGTGTTGCTCTTATCAATTTAAGGGTTTACAATATATAACACAAGCCTAATACTTGCTCATTATTTTGTTATTGCAGTCACTTGTAGAATTTTTTGGTACTCTCTCACGAGAATGGGCATTAGAGTGCATGAAAGACTTGTTACTGGCCAATCTTAGGGGCAATTTGCAGATTATTGTGCAGGTATAGAAGAGTCATTGTCTTCTATGATTTGGAGCTTACTAATAAATAACTGATAACTGAGCTTGCTTATGTTTGTTCAGGTTGCTAAAGAATATTCTGAACAATTGGGCGTTGAAGGCTGCATTAAAATTTTTGAGCAGTTTAGGTCATATGAAGGGCTGTACTTTTTTCTTGGATCATATTTGAGCTCCAGGTTTATATATTTTTTCCTATTGGTAATTGACCCTGTTTATACCTGATATATTTTCCGATGTTTTTTGCTGACATATCATACATGCTTCTCTGAATAATATGGGACAGCGAGGACCCCGACATTCATTTCAAGTATATTGAGGCAGCAGCAAAGACTGGTCAAATCAAGGAGGTTGAGCGTGTGACAAGAGAATCCAATTTCTATGATGCCGAAAAAACTAAGAACTTCCTAATGGAGGCTAAGCTTCCAGATGCACGACCTTTAATCAATGTTTGTGATCGATTTGGGTTTGTTCCAGATCTGACACACTACCTATACACAAACAACATGCTTCGCTACATTGAAGGTTATGTTCAGAAGGTATCATAGTAGCCTTTGCTTATCTCATGAGTGATATCTACCCCCTCCTTTTCTGCCCGTCAGCACTTATATCTTTCTTTATAGGTGAACCCAGGGAATGCTCCTTTAGTTGTTGGGCAGCTGCTAGATGATGAGTGCCCTGAAGATTTTATCAAAGGTTTGATTCTTTCTGTTCGTTCCTTGCTGCCAGTGGAGCCCCTTGTGGAGGAGTGTGAGAAGAGGTGGGGTTTGTCCTTTAATCTTATGTATTGTTGATTTGCGTTCCCATTTATGATTTTTTAACCCATGATTATTTAATATGTAGGAATCGCCTTCGTTTGCTCACACAGTTTTTGGAACATCTCGTGAGTGAGGGAAGCCAGGATGTACATGTTCACAACGCCCTGGGTAAAATTATCATTGATAGCAACAACAACCCAGAAAATTTTCTCACAACCAACCCTTACTATGATTCTCGAGTTGTGGGCAAGTATTGTGAGAAACGCGACCCAACCTTGGCAGTTGTAGCTTACCGGCGAGGACAATGTGATGAAGAACTTATCAATGTCACCAGTAAAAATTCTTTGTTCAAACTGCAAGCAAGGTATGTAGTGTATATTACGTCTTTTTGACCAAGTCAATTTGCTTGTATCCATTGCTTACATGCTTATACTTGCTGTGACAGGTATGTCGTTGAGAGAATGGATGGCGATCTTTGGGATAAAGTTCTTAATCCTGAAAATGAATATAGAAGGCAACTTATTGATCAGGTTGTATCTACTGCTTTACCTGAAAGCTCAAGCCCTGAACAGGTTTCTGCAACTGTTAGGGCTTTCATGACAGCTGATCTGCCTCATGAATTGATTGAACTTCTTGAGAAGATTGTCCTTCAGAATTCTGCATTCAGTGGGAACCACAATTTGCAGAATCTTCTCATTTTGACAGCGATAAAGGCTGATTCATCCAGAGTTATGGATTATATCAATAGACTGGATAATTTTGACGGGCCTTCAGTTGGGGAAATGGCTGTAGAAGCGCAGTTGTATGAGGAAGCATTTGCAATTTACAAGAAGTTCAACTTGAATGTTCAAGCAGTCAATGTGTTGCTTGATAATATTCGTAGCATTGATAGAGCTGTTGAGTTTGCTTTCAGAGTTGAAGAAGACGCTGTTTGGAGTCAGACGGCAAAGGCTCAACTCAGGGAAGGGCTTGTAAGTGATGCAATAGAGTCATTTATACGAGCAGATGATACTACACAATTTTTGGATGTTATCCGTGCTGCTGAAGATGCCGATGTTTACCATGACTTGGTTAAATACTTGTTAATGGTAAGACAGAAGACAAAAGAACCAAAGGTTGACAGCGAGCTCATTTATGCATATGCAAAAATTGACAGGCTTAATGACATTGAAGAGTTCATTGTGATGCCAAATGTTGCTAATTTGCAAACTGTTGGGGACCGGTTGTATGATGAAGCATTATACGAGGCTGCAAAAATCATATTTGCCTTTATATCTAATTGGGCCAAGTTGGCTATTACACTTGTCAAATTACAACAATTCCAAGGGGCAGTTGATGCAGCTAGGAAAGCTAACAGCTCAAAAACATGGAAGGAAGTTTGTTTTGCGTGTGTTGATGCAGAGGAGTTTCGTTTGGCCCAGATATGTGGACTCAACATTATTATTCAGGTATCTGTTAATTTCAGAATTTCTAAGGAACTACAGACATTTTTAAGAAAAAAGTAGGAAGCTTTTTTTTGATTTCATATTGTAATGTGAACCCTTCTCCCTTGTAGTATGCAAATATGTAAATGTGTAGTGCTTAGTCATTGGAGGGCTTTTGCACATGTTATCTGGGCCCTTTGTTGGTCTGCTACTATATTACTAGTAGTGAGCTTATTACTTTCCAATGCTTACTGTGTCAAATTGTTTGTTATTTATGTAGGTGGATGACTTGGAAGAGGTCAGTGAATATTACCAAAATAGAGGTTACTTCAATGAGTTAATATCTCTCATGGAGAGTGGTTTAGGGTTAGAACGAGCACATATGGGCATCTTCACCGAGCTAGGAGTTCTTTATGCTAGATACCGCCCTGAGAAGCTTATGGAGCATATCAAACTATTCTCAACCCGCCTCAATATCCCAAAACTTATTAGAGCATGTGATGAACAACAACATTGGAAAGAATTGACATTTTTGTATATCCAATATGATGAGTTTGATAATGCCGCAACTACCATCATGAACCATTCACCTGAAGCGTGGGATCACATGCAGTTCAAGGATGTTGCGGTCAAAGTTGCTAATGTTGAGTTGTATTACAAGGCTGTTCACTTCTATTTGGAAGAACATCCAGACCTCATCAATGATATTCTGAATGTCCTTGCACTTCGTGTGGACCACACACGTGTTGTTGACATCATGCGTAAGGTAGGATCATAACAAAAGTTTTGTTAGATATTAGTTTGCGATTTGCCTGCTATAACACCCATGTATATTTTCCCTGTAATGTACTATAGGCTGGTCACCTCCGTCTTGTGAAGCCATACATGGTTGCAGTTCAGAGCAGCAACGTTTCTGCTGTTAATGAAGCCCTGAATGAGATATATGTTGAGGAGGAAGATTATGATAGATTGCGGGAGTCAATTGATTTGCATGATAATTTCGATCAAATAGGCCTTGCACAAAAGGTGATACACATTTGCTCTTAATGGTGACTTTTTTCTGTTTCAATTATGGAAAACTGATAGATTATTTATGTATGATGCAGATTGAGAAGCATGAGCTTCTTGAGATGAGGCGTGTTGCTGCTTATATTTACAAGAAGGCAGGAAGGTGGAAGCAGTCCATTGCTTTATCAAAGAAGGACAACCTTTACAAAGATGCCATGGAGACAGCTTCACAATCTGGCGAGCGTGAACTTGCCGAGGAGTTGCTTGTTTATTTCATTGATCAGGTACTACATTGTTCATTTTGAAAATGCATATACAATTCATCTTTTTGCGGTATCCCATTTGCTTAGGCTTACTATCATTTTTGACCAAAATGTTTTGTTAATTACGAATAGCATATGAATCATCATGTCTAACATGTTCAGTATGCAAATTGCATACTAGTGGTGCCGTCTGTGGCTCGTGCAATTCTAAATCATGTAGATAAATGATTTGACACCTATACATTTTTTTTTGTGGATAAAAACTATTAACCTTGGTCTCACACTTCAGGGCTTTACAATTAACATTTTATTTAAGGATAGCCTTTTAGTGTCTTGCTTGAGGGTCTAAGCTGTTTCCTTTTAGCACATAGTTTTCTAATTTCTCCTTTCACATAATTTTGCAGGGAAAGAAGGAATGCTTTGCCTCATGTCTATTTGTTTGCTATGATTTAATACGAGCAGACATTGTTCTTGAACTAGCTTGGATGCACAATATGATTGACTTTGCCTTCCCATACGTCTTGCAGGTTTGAGTTTTGTCTATGTTGCTGATTTGTTACTCTATTTCAGTCGATATATGTGTTATTATTATAATAACTTTGTTGTTATCAGGCTTAAGAAACTTATATTCCTGGGTACTGCCTCTCCGATCCCTGACTGTTTTGCTGAGAATCATGCTAGCTTGGTTAAACCCCAATTTTCTTTTTTCTTTAAAAGTGAATTTGTTTGTCTTTGCAAAGTCCAGTAGTTTATGGGTTGCAGTTTTAAAACAGATGCTTTGAACTGCTTTTAGATGAATGTTGGGGTTTCAGATTCATATTGATAAAATGATAACTAAAATAAGGTTAACATGAGTTACTACTATGCATAGCTAATTAAGGTTGTGGATGGTCTTATGTAATTGCGGTATTGCATGGGATATCCAAAGAATTCTAGTTTGACAATTGAATTTCTTTATTCTTCCATGGACCGAAATGGATATATTTATTGGCATTCTATCTAGTTATCTCATTCACTTCTCTTTGCTGTTGTAGTTTATCCGTGAATACACTGGCAAAGTTGATGAGCTAGTGAAAGACAGAATTGAAGCACAAAATGAAGTGAAGTCTAAAGAGAAAGAAGAAAAGGATGTAGTTGCACAGCAGGTAATTATCTTGCCTATTTCCTGTTGAAATTAAAGTAGTTTTTGTTGTGACTTTGCAGAATATATCTGATATTAATATCGGCAATTTCATTGTTCAGATTGGTTTGCCATTGATAAACCCTGTTTTTTTAATCATAGTCTTCATTCTCAAGAGATTGAACATTAGAGTAGTACTGATATGAATGTGTTTTCTGTTGCAGAACATGTATGCTCAATTGTTACCTCTCGCTTTGCCTGCACCACCAATGCCTGGAATGGGAGGACCAGGTTTTGGAGGAAGCTATGGGCCTCCCCCTCCAGTGAGTGGAATGGGGATGCCCCAAATGCCTCCTTTTGGGATGCCACCCATGGGTAGCAGTTACTAACCAGTATGCAATGATGGTAAAGTGTAGCATGAATCTGAGATTTTATGGAGAGCAATATAGCTGCTGCTTTCAAATTTTTGTGTAGATTTTCTGTGCGAATCGGATGCAGCACTCTTTTTTTTTTTTTTTTT
>Ga0209282_1001256_pt1 | contig 13737 bp, 12 predicted proteins | sample Mtrugardesep15_FD_187529 | JGI IMG/M metagenome (GOLD analysis project Ga0209282, IMG submission 187529) | Root nodule microbial communities of legume samples collected from California, USA - M. trunc garden sep15 (SPAdes) (version 2) | ecosystem: Host-associated > Plants > Roots > Nodule...
TGTCTTCATTAGAGACACAATTATTGTTGACATCAATGAGAGAAGTAATACGATTCACTTTCCTCCTTGAGGAGGCTGCGGCATGAAAGAATTTAGTATTGAGGTCCCCGTCTCGTAGCCAATGTGTTTTAGCGCGTTGACACCAAAATGCGTCTTCTTGCACAAGAAGTTGATTCATTCGATTCCTGAGAGAATTAAAAGAATTGATGTTGTCACAGTCCACTTGACTCCGCATGACATCAAGTTTCTTACGACAATCATCAATGTCTCGTCGGAATTGTTGAAAATGATTTCTATTCCAACTCAAGAGATCCATTGCACACATATCCAATTTATCACCAATTGGTTGAGCACCATAACCACTCCATTTTTCCTTAACATAATTGCTGAAATCATGATCAAGGAGCCAAGCATTCTCGAATTTGAATCGTGATTGCATTCTTCTACCTCTTATACCTGGTTCGCAAAGCAGCATAATGGGATAGTGATCTGAAGATGGCGCAGACAGGTTTTCTAAAATTGCATTTGGGAAGAGATTGCTCCATGTATCAATAGCCAAAGCACGATAAGTCTTTCTTCAACCGCTCTAACCGTACCAAGACTTTTGAACCAAGTATAAGCATACCCTTCCATATGAAGATCAACAAGACCCGCATCTTGCACAACTCTATGAAAACCACTTATTAACCAGTTAGCCCTGTCATTCCTTCCTTTCTTTTCATTTGGCGAAAGAATGTCGTTAAAATCACCCAAAATGCACCAAGGCAAGCTAGAGGTATTTGACAGTTGTCGTAAAAATTGCCAAGTATCTTTCCTTCTACTATTTTCTGGAAAACCGTAATAACCAGTTAAACGCCATTTTCCTTTATTGTTATCCACCACTTCAGCATCTATATAATTATTTGAGTAACTTGTAATGGAACAATTAACTGTAGATTTCCAAAATAACACAAGACCTCCACTACGACCTTGTCGGTTAACAGTAAAACAAAAATCAAACCTGAGAGCATATCTTAATTCCTCAGTTTTATTAGACGTTGTGATAGTCTCACATAAGTAGAGGATATCCGGTTTATAAACTCGTACTATGTACTTCAATCTAGGAACTGTACGAGGGCTACCTACACCCCTACAATTCCAACTGATAATTTTCATGACTTATGGATGTGCTGAAGTTCAGGTCCCGATTATTTTTAACAGACATGACAATAAAGACACCCAAGCAAATCCTTTACCAGTATCAATGGAATTGCACAAAACACAACAAAGCTAATTGAAAAACCAATTTACAATCACTGAAACAAGATCGATTAGATTGAGAGTGAGCAAAATACTACTCACCTTTTATGAAGGGTCGTAGAGAGAGCTCACACAATCATGTGTTCTGATCTCTAGCACCCATGTGAAAGATGGGAATAGATTGTCTCCATTTTCTTATAAAAAAAAAAGAATTGTCTCCATTTTCTCTCAATTTTTTTGCGGTTGTTATAACAGTGACAATACATATCTGTGAAAGGTCTACAAAATTTAAACAATTTTTCGACTACTTTTTATTTTTATTTTTATCATGGATCGTCTAATAGATGTTCTATTATGGATCATAGTTTAAAACCGTTAGATTTAAACATGTTAATATATTTTACTGTGGAGTATAATATCAATTTTTCAGCAGTTCCTCTCTCTCCCTCAGTCTTCACCTTCTACTCTCCCTGGTCATTCCCCACCATTTGCCCCAACCTCCCTTTGATCCATTACCCCACCGCATGTGGCGAAAACGAGATATAACAAGGGCAACCATGAAATGGAGGGAAAGGGATGTCGAGAGGTCAGGGTGGTGGCACGACGTGGTGTCACAATTTCACATATGTCGTTTGTTGTGCTCATTAGTTGTTGGACAAACTTAGGCAAGGGGAGAGACGTGGGTGCCGCATGTGTCAATGGTGAAAGAAACCTGATATGTAGGGAGGTCAGCCGAGAAAGAAGGCGTGCCATGGCATAGCAACGGAGAAGTGCACCGATGAGCCGCACCATGCAGCACGACAGTTGCCATACCAGTAGCGGTTGAGGCATCTTCCTCTTCTTTTATATATTTTTTTGCCCTATCTCTTCCTTTATACGATACTACTATATGGAGTTTGGTTTTGTGATGGCCGTCTATCTCTTATTTAGACTGTAAACAATGTTGCACTTGCCCCCCTTTTAGGGCAGCCAATTAAAGTATCAGGTTGTACTGCATAGCCCAAACATGTTTCATGCTCCCATCACAATGGAATGAAGCTTTAGAGTTAAAACATTACCCCTCTACTTATAATTTATTTTGTTCCGTCCAATTTTCAAACAATGGAATAAATGGATAGAGGGGTAATGTTTTAACTCTAAAGCTTCATTCCATTGCATAGACCCCAGTTTGGAGGGAAAGAAAAATCGAAGGATTGGATGGAATGGGTTCCATCGTGTTCCAATCCAATTCATTTTTTGCAAATCCAAACAATGGAATCTAATTAAGTACCACTTCATTCCATTTCATCACACACCACCAATCCAAACATAGCCTTAGAAACGTAATTAAAAAAGACCCCGACACAAACATTACCATTTTAAAAGTCAAAAACTACTTTTATAATCAAATTGAATGAATGCAGAATGGACAATCCTGTCCCACAAATTTAAACAAAACATAGTGGCTGAACTGGACTTGACAGTTAGCACCAAAATAATGTAAAAATGGAAAAATTGACATTTGATTGTATGATACCGCATTGTACATTCAATACCTCATCACATGTTGGAAAAATGGTATACAATATCTGGCAATTGCTTATATACTCACCTGCAATGATGTATATCTCTCACTCTTCTAAAATTGGTAAACTTGTGTCTCTACCTCAAGTATAAATTGCATAGAAAGTAGATGGTCCACTCAATTTCTTTCATAAAACAAAATGTATGCCTCGCATCGAAGAACTTCATCAAGGGAAACTTGACGCACATACGCATCACTAGCGTGATACCATGTGGAACTCTCATTTTCTTTATTAGGAACCTTCTCTCTGTTCCTCTGGCCCCCTCTCACATAAGCAACATAGTGACCCCCTCTCATGGTTCCCGAGTGCTCCACGACGCCAACCAACTGGTATCTATACTCCTCTTCATTAATACACCTTTTTAAACAGAAATTGGGAGTGAATCACATGCCAGTGGACCAATACAAATTATAAAGAAAAGAGGTAAATCTACAAAAAGTAAAATTTAAGGTAAAAACAGAATTTAGAAATCCAAATTGTACACAGTGGTTTCAATCATTTCCAAAATAGTTCCTAATTTCCGAAGATTAAACTAAAAAAAACTGATAATTTTGAACACTTGAAAATAAAAACAAATTAGAGAATATAATTGGGTGAATATGTAAAATGAAGAAAACTTGGTAGAGATGTAGATGCATTAGGCAATTATAAGTTTTTAAAACTTCAAACAAGAACACTAGCAAGTAACAGTACCTGGGATCCAAATATGGTCTAAGATCCATTGTTTCTCTGAAGTTTACATGACCATTTAATTTACTTAAGCGACCACGGGCATCTTGACTGAATCTCTTCAGATGAATGGTCAAGACAGGTGGAGCTCTATAAATGAGGACCCTCTTAGTTGCATCCCTATTCACTCTAATGCTTTCTAGAACGGCCTCTTTGCCGCTGCATTCTTCTGAGTCATTGTCATCATTATCTAACATTGAAGCATCTCGTTGGACATTTCCGATAATAGAAGAATCAACAGCTGAATTACTGCAGCTTTGTTCATTGTTGGGTTGATGTAAACTTGAAGACTGTAATTGACAATTATGCAGCTCGTCTGTTTGAACGTTTTCAAGCTCTGTGCCATGTTGAACATGTGAAACTGAACTTTCTATATTCTTGTCATTTTTAATATCTTCAATTCCTGTACCACTGTCTTTAAAAGAACACGCTTTAGATGCATGCCACGATTCATCATGACTACCACTCACATTTCCATCAGATAGAGTTTTTTCCTGCTCTTTTGCTTTCTTCTTCTGACATTGGAGGATTTTTGAACAGTTCTCACAATGCCAAGCATTTTCATCTGAAAGAAGCTCGGGCTTTATAAAATGTGCCAAACAACTCTCTACAGAGACTGGAGAATCTGTGTCATCTACTTCATCTGGATCAGATTCACTGATGTTTCTTATGATAATGCCAGCTTCCACATCACCAGATGAAGAAGGCCTGGGAGCAGGCCCAGCAACAACTTCAGGCTCATTAAATAAGCCACCAAAGCCATCAAACTCTGATTCTTCTGGACCACCGCCCAAAACAGACGAGGAGTCCCCGCCATCTATTCCAGTGATGTCTCCGGCTGCGGAACTTTCTTCTTTGTATGGAAGTAACAGCACTTCTGAATTTTGAACTTGTAAAGGAACCTCATCTTCCCGCTCATTTGATGAAGAAAAATCAGGCCTTTGGTTTTGATCCTCCTTAAGGAAACAAACAGGGCCACTGGTTTCACAGCTAGCTTGTTCAGGGAATGCAGTCAAACGTTCATCCTTGTTCTCAGAGTCTTGTACCTCCGGTGCATCTTCCTTCTGGGATATGGAAGCATATTCATTTATCGTGGTTTCGGCTTCCACATAATCCAACCATGGAAAATCATCTGATGAATCTGATGTTTTGTTTGCAACACTGTCAAGCCCTTGCATTTGTTGAGACTCTCCAACAGGAACCAAATTTGGTGGAGATAAGTCCTCTTCATTGGTTTCAGCATCCACATAATCCAACCATGCAAAAACATCTGATGAATCTGATGTTTTATTTGCAACACTGTCAAGCCCTTGCATTTGTTGAGACTCTACAACGGTAACCAAATTTGATGGAGATAAGTCCTCTTTATTGGCCTCGCTGCTTATTTCTTCAGAACCTAATACCGTAGAAACAGCAGAAGAAGCCACCAATTCTCCAGCAACTGATGTGACAGACTGATCAGGGTAGGATGATTCACGGCTGGATGATTGGCTTGGTGCATTTTGAACGGGTAACGGATCATCATCCCTGTTAACTTTGACTCGAGATTTTCCTCCTTTTTTTGGTGGAGGCTTAGTCTTTCTGGGTCGGGGTGCTGGTTGAGCTTTCCGAGGCGGAGGTTTCTTGGTTGGAACAGGGAGGGAAAGATCTAAAAAAGGCTCATACACTGTTGAGGAATGCCCACATTCATTGCAGCATACAGTACTAGATATCTGCCCCCCAAATAAAGCATCGACTAAAGTATTGGAAGAGGTCCCATCTCTCTTGAGAGAACCATTCTGCTTCCTACCAGCTAGTTCTTCAGTACTCAAACCATCCAGTAAACAACGAAGCAATTCATGGCTGTCATGTTGTTGATATCCTCGGAATTGAGGAGACTTAGAACATACACATCCAAAAAAGGATCTCGGATTTATAATGTTTTTGAATCCCGATTCTGGGTTTGTTTCAGTGAACAACTTCTTCAATGAAGTAATTAGTGGCCCAACAAAAGCATCAATCCTTAGAAAATTGTCCCGCAATTTATTCATAGCAAGCAGATTTTGCATGATTGAATTAAAGAAACAAGTATTCCCAAGATTAACCATGCCACGAACCACATAACCACCTTGTCCATATGAGCTTGTGGACAGAGATCCTAACTTAATTTCTGAGGTGACACTGCCATCCCCAATGGAAACATCCTCAACATCTACTAAAGTTTTTTCTGACGAACGTCCTTTTAACAATTTCACAACATCAGATATAACATGACTTGTTTCATCAGTTTTTTCAACTTTATCAACTTGAATAAGCATATTGCAACGAAAACACCAACACAGTTGAGGTTTTTCAATATTAACCACTAACGGGTGCCGAGTTTTCTTCGAATGCACAATTGCATGACAGTTAGGGGTTATAGGTAGCCCCACACCTCCACAGGTATACTGACCACACTCCAAACAAACCCATATAGACTTTGAATCAGATTTTGAGTCTGCACCGCCTTTCTTCTTCCCATGTTTACCTTTTCCTCTACCGCCCCTCCTATCAGCCGCACCTTCCCTGCAACTTTCACACCTTATGGGTGCAGAAGATTCAACCTTGATAGACAATATATCTAATTTAACGCCTTTAACAAGATGAGGACAAGGATTTTCCTCTTTTGCAACTGAAACCTCCTCACCAACAGACTCAGTAGTAGGGGGGTTACACGATTCCGTAACATTTTCTGGCGACGAATAGATGACAACCGCCTTCTCTTTAACAGAACTTCGACCCCTCTTTTTTATTTTCTTCGCCATTGTTCCTATAATAGAAAACAAATCAATGAACTACGCCTGGCAGCATACACAGATAGTAAATCAGATATACATCCCAATTACATTAACTAACAACACATGTTGCATGTTATACACACACAACCAGAAGTAAAACACAACAACAACCAAGCCTTATCCCACAAAGTGGGGTCAGCTACATGAATCATACGACGTCATAATGTTCTATCAAAAACCACGTCTTTCTACAACTCATGTATCTCTAGATCCTTCCTAATAGTTTCTCTTATAATTTTTCTAGGTCTACCCCTACCTCTAGTGATCTGACTCCCCTCCATCTGATCTAATCTCTTAACTACAAAGTCCACATGTCTTCTCTCTACATGCCCAAACCACCTAAGGGTGCGTTTGTTTCAGCTTTAAAAAAAATAGATTTTGAGTTAAAAGAATCTAGAGATTATTTTTTAGAGATTTAAAAAAAAAATCTAAAGCTAAATCTGTTTGTTTACTATCATAAAAATCATTTTTTTAAGATTTGAAGCTCTTACATTTGAGTTCATTATGTTTAAAAAAAAATAGATTTTGGAAAAGCTACTTGAAATAGCTTTTCATTTTGAGGCTAAAAATGATTATTTTAACAAAATGGATTTTTTAAAAATCTAAAACAAACACTACAAAAATAAAAAAGTGATTTTTAAAAAAAAAAAATCCAAAACAAACGGACCCTAAGTCTAGTTTCTACCATCTTTTCTACTGTAGGTGCTAACTCAATTCTCTCTCTAATGTCGTTATTTCTAATTCTATCCCATCTATTCTTACCACACAACCAGAAGTAAAAACTAAAAACAAACGGGGATGACTAAAAAATTGTACAAATGATTTTACCTGCAAATCAGGAGAGGCAAGATGAAATTTCAACACAAGGATCTTCAAACTTCAAAGAAATGCTGTTTCACTATACGTGACAATAAGCTAGATTACAAAAAGGTTCAATCTAAGTACAAAGACAATTGTAAGCCATAAATCTTATCCAATAGTAACACATAACAAGGCTTTAAAAATTTAAACGAAACAAACAACAAAAGAACACTTCAGTTACACACACAGGGCTTGTTTGGATTGACTTATTTGAGTTTAACTTATGAAGACAGTTGGACTTAATTTTATATTGTGTTATAGAAAGAGCTTATTCGAAAAAGCGCTTATGCCATAAGGTGCAAAATAAGTTGTTTAACCAAACAGGGCCATACAGAGAGAGAGTAACTTTTGAAAGCAAATGCAATTGAATTTGTCATCAGTAATTTACAGAATCAGGTTGACAGTGGGATTGAAAATCAATCAAATAGAAATTAGAAACAAAGATAAATTGAGTGATAAAGTTAATTAATTTAGTATGTAATGAAGCGAAGCAATAAGCGGTGGATAAAAGTGAGTGTAATGCAACAGAATGAGATCGATAAGTGAAACCCAGAGAATAGGGAAACGAAGGAAGTGACAATAGAATAAGTAATTAATTAATTAATTTATGATAGAGTGAGTGAGTAGTGAAATCATACCTTTGTTTTGAGTGAATTGAAAATCAGAGAAAGGGGAGATTGAAAGATGCGGCGGACGGTGGTGGATGCTCTCTCTCGGGTGGAGAGAGAGACGTGCAAAGTTGGTTTGTTTACCAGTCCAGTCGGGTCACACTGCCCGATCCAATCCTCTTTCCACTGTTAATATACATACCCTAATTAAATTACCTTCACAATCACCACTACTAATTACTACTACTAGAGTACAAGTGGTGTTGTTTTTTATTTTTTTATTTTTGGGAATAACATGTCTAACTAATTTTAGAAGTTTTTTTATTTATTTAGATTTAAAATAAGATATGATTGAAAATAACATTAGTATTTACTATATTTGAAATTTTATTTAAAATAATTTTAGAAATTGTTGTTAATTTGCTTCTTATTTTTAAGGATTTGGATATGTTTTTAAATTGTAGTTGAATAAAAGTTTAGCGCGAGACTTCTCTATTTAATATATATCTCGTATGATTTTTACAAATACAAAGATACAAAAAACATGTCTCTTTTATCATTCAATTATCGCAAAAGAAAAATAAACCATAGATATTTTGATTCTTTAAAGATGTTGTTTTTTTATTATATGTGTATCATAGTTTTAAAATTTATTATTTTTTTAAAGAATTTTCAAAATTTATTCTCGGAGTCGGAATATTAACCTCAAATATATGATTGGTAAAATTCTTGATGTTTCTAAAAAAAAAAATCCACTCTTAAATATGGGAGTAAAAATTTTAGAAGTTGAGTCTTTGTGGTAACCTTGAAACGTAACACTTCCTATTTGCTATAGAGATTTCATTCTTAAATGTGTTTGAGCTATGTTGCTTTGTAAAAGAAAGACCAACTCTTTTTTCCTTTTTTTGGTAATACTCTTTTTTCCTTTTAAGGCAAGAAAATATTAACTCTTGAGCATTATATAATTGTCAATCGACACACGTTGTCTTCCCTCAAAGTTTGAATAAAAAATGAGTTTAATTGAAGGTCTTTGAGCTTGTTTATAGCATCAACCGTAAGAGCATACATATAAAATGATCTATATTTTTCACTATATAAACGGTAGTAAAAGAATCTAATTCAAATAAACATTGTATGATTTTATCACAATGTTATGATTATTGAAATTATTATTGAAAAACATTTATTCCATTTCACTTGTTATTAGCTTAGCATTCATAATAAAGCAAAATACTTTGATTTATAGAAAAATAATAAAGTAAAGAGGATAATATAACATGACTTTTAAGAGTTATCTAGTTTTTTGTATTAGTCTTATAATTGTTAAGTTTTAAAATTTTATTCAACAAATTGTAAATCTTAGATAAGTGAGTTACAAAATTGGTTCGATGGCGATAGTGAAAGGGTTAAAGAATAGAGTAATAAAAATGATTATCACATTTTATTCATATCTTCAACAAATACTAACAAATTATCAATTAACATATTGACCACATTAAAAAAGAATGTCAAAATAAATTGTTTAATAAAAAAGTTGTTAATAGTTGAGACACGTATTTAAGGATTTGATTGTATAAAAGCCTTGTATTGAGCTTGACTGGTTACTCCACTATGTTAGAGAACAGGAGCTAACAATGATTCAATCCAAAAGAAAATGTATGTTTTTTTGAGGGAAAAAAAAAATGTAATGTATGTTAAATACTGCATGATAAATCTATTCGCTCAAAAAGAGAAGCAAAACTGCGATACCTCGTTTGTTGTCTTATACTAAGTTCCAAAGCACTAAATTGTGCAAGTACCTACCTTGAGAGTGTAAATTACATTGACCCCAAATACACCATGCATGATGGAACACAAATCTGAAGAACCAAAAGAAAGTATAAAACTCAATGAAAACTACATTCCAACGACCATTGAATTGCAATTGCAAGCTAAAAAGGCATCATTTTTCTGGTCATTACAACATCAGAGCCAAAAGTAGAATAGCAGAAGAGAATACATGGTGAAGGCTAGACACTTGCAACTTCAGTCCAGCACCAATAGGACCTACAGGTCCAAATGCAATAGAAGAAAAGCTCCCATCATCACCAGTGCTCAAGTTAGAACTGATATGAAAATATTCAATACCAATATTAGTTTTAACAATGTAAAAGTTTAGTTGTAACTCTAATTCACTATAATGGATGTACAAAAGAGTCACATTCTCACCTTCCTGCATATATACATGATCCATAACCTGTATAACAAAATACTCATTATTAGTTGATGTATTCTCTATACAAATCTTCAACAGAGGCAAGTCATTATTCACAAACAAACATTTCAGTATAATCACAAACAAACAAAAAAAGAAGGCGAACTTGGACCTTGAAAGTTGAAACACCATGAAATATTCAGTTTTGTCATTTACTCACTAACTTTGTAGCATCGACACTTCTGATCGAAAGCGTGTCTGGTGTCCGATACATGTCAATGTCCGACATGACACCAACATATAAGGTTAGATTCAGTTTTGTCATTTTCTCAAATTATTATCAATAGTCAACGTGCCAGTGTTTATGTCAATGCTGCACAGCTCATTAACGGTTGAAAATTACGTCACTTTTTGGTGTGAATTGCTCATTTTACAAGAGCAAGTCCTCTAAATAATGCAATGATATATAGAATAATTTGAAAAGCATGTTATATGACATTATAAAGGAATGACTTGATATGTTAGAAAAGTGGCATACAAAAAATTGGAGTTACAACAGACTATAAGAAGCTACTTGTTGAGTGTAGGATGCACTTTATATAACAATCCAAAATAAGCTAACAAATTTCAACTGAAATAAATGTACAAAGAAATAACCTCTAAATTAAGCTATTCTTTTTAACTAACTTGCAATTAATACTAAACCAACTTGAAATTACTTATAACCAACTGCAACTAATTCTAACACAATTAACTTACTTTTTTTTTTGACAAGATTAACTTACTTGGATCCTCAGTAGTTATCATAGCCGTGTCATCAAAGTCACATGTTCCTCCAACACTATTCATTTTTTGATAATAATCATTATAAGCATAAGAGGCATGGCTTTTCACATCATTGGGGAAATAGCAAGGTCTCCCTGCTTGAATAGCTGCACAGTTTGCCCGGCCTTGTCCGCAAGCCCAATCCAAACCAGCTTCAATCTTTTCAGCGTCCGCGCCATCTTTAGCCACACAAAAAGACTTCGAAGAATTTCCGAAAATCTTGTTAGAAGAACTAAAACTCAAAGGGTAAACACTACTTCCATTGGTAGTATAAAAAAGTCCCCAATGCTTTTCAGATATAGGTCCTATTCTCTTATCTTCATCAAACAATTCATATATGTAGGTATTAATAGCCATCTTTGGTTGACTAGGAGGACCTGAATTATTAAGCACTCTCCTAATCAAATTATTATTGTAGGTCTCAGCATTTTCTAAACTAGCGTCCGGTTCGTTAGATCCACCTAAACGTGGCCAGCCAGTTTCTGTGACAACAATCGGTATATCATTGAAATTTAATGCTTGTATAGAATAATAGGTAGCATCCACCATAGCATCAAACATACTGTCATAACGGAACAATGTATTCGGATCAACAATTTTCTTTGTCGAAGGAAGGGATCGAAGTAAAGCATATTCAATCGGAAAAATGCCGTCTCCTTTAGTATATCCATAATAAGGGTGGGCATTTAGCATATAAGAAGAGTTCGTGTTCTTCAAAAACTGGAGGATTTGGTGTATTGTTGAGTTCCATGACGAGTTAAAAGTGGCTGTAGAAGGAGGAAAAGGCTTAGGGATTAAATCCATGGACTGAGGCGTTGAAACTTTAACGCGGAAATGAAGGTTTGAAGCAACCAAGGCACTGTGAAGATGATTCATGGCAGGAACAAGAACACGAGCGACATTTGGAATTGAAGTAAGAACCTCACTTCCAACTGCTATTGTTGTGATATTTGTGTGAGGCATGTAAGCAGCTACATTTTTGCTAATCCATGATGCAGCCACTGATGGAGATTCACCAATTTTTAATATCTCTTCGTCGGTGACACCAACTAGGACTTCAACGCCGGTGTTTGATAGGGCTTGTAGCATGTGAGCATTAGCATCATAGAGACGCACATGAGTAATTTGATGAGATTTTAGAATAGCAACAATATTTGAAGCTGATGGTAGATCAGTAACATCAATGCCAATGTTTACCCCCACAAATGCACCTACATCATACATGATAAATAATGTGATCTAATATCAACTGGGAAAATATTTCTTACACTACTCTAACTCAATTATTATAAAGTGTTTAGAAACAACTACTTAGAAAAATGTCCAGGCATATTATTCTTAAAAATTCTAACTAAGGAGTTAAATAATTAAGTAGCATATGCTTATATAGTATGAAGGAAAGGATTACAAGAAAACGTGGCTAGACTATCAAACATTGTATTTTGACTAAGAACACATAACATAATCTTTACAAATGAAAAACCATAGTATATAATGAAACCAAAAAAAGAACATAGTATAAAGCTGAACATGGTAATAATAATAGTTTTTTGGCCTAGTTTTTTCAACTCAAAGCAAAAATTAAGAGATAAATTGAGAAAGGAGGGCATAAATTACCTAATACATTGTTTACAGTAGCAAGAGTGAGCAAGAACACACTGGTGAGCCATTTTTTAAGCTTCATAGTTTCCAATCTAAAAGAAACAGAGGAAGGAACAGTGTAGCGGAAAAAGCGGTACCAAGAAGAATAGCAATGGCAGCTTCAGTTGAGTTAAGGTTGTCCTTTTCTTTTGTTAACACTACATGTGAAAATGAGACTTTTATTTCTTCTCTGTTCTGTTCCTATAATTTTCCCTCCAACACCAAAAAAAACAAAACCAAACCAAAAAGTCATTCATTGATTGTTTGTTTTTCTTTTCTTTCTGTCACCACATATCACAATGCTCGAAACCAAAAGTGAAAAGAGAGCCAAAAGGTCAAACACGCGTTACTATATCATTATTATATGTTTAATGTACCACTTTTCATGGGAGTAACAATTTAAATTAACAAAACTTTAATTTAATTACCTGCACGACGTTAATCAATTTACACCCTCTGTCAAATTTTTCTGTTAGTCAACATGATGTTTTGCAAATACACCCTGAAGTTGTGCACTTATGTGCAAAATGCCCCCTAAACTTGAAAATTTATATATTTTTATCCTTAAAAGTGTCTGCATTATCATTGAATTGTGGAGCATATTAGCTAAATTTTGACGGTATACAACCATATATGTTCCTTTAAAGGATCAAACATTACCCATGTATTAGAGTCTAATGATATGAAAGTCAACATGGTAAAGTACAGCCACATTTGTCAGATGAAAAACTAATACATGTCATACATAATGAAGCACAAAAATAATATATGATTGGCATAACCAATAATTACCAAGATGTCAAAATATATAACTTTGTTATTGCTGATTTTAATCACACCAAAAATTTCCACTTCCTTTATACTGTGAGCGGTGCACATCACCAACACATTTCTCTCACTTTCAAAAAAAAATACATAAACTTGTTATTTCTCTCACTTTAGAAAGGATCTTGAATGAATAATGGTATTCTTCCCCCGTTTTCAAAAGAATGGTAATAATATTAATATTATGTTATACCATGCTGTCAATATATGGTTGTATATCATCAAAACTTAGGTAAATATGCTTCACAATTCAGTGATAATGCAATAACTTTTAAGGCTAAGAAAAAAAATATAAATTTTCAAGTTTAGGGGGGCATTTTGCACATAAGTGCAAAACTTCAGGGGGTATTTGCAAAACGTCATGTTGACTAACAGAATAATTTGACGGAGGGGGTAAATTGATTAACGTTGTGCAATTTCAAGGGGGTAATTGA